>Ga0209482_1001563_pt1 | contig 15414 bp, 16 predicted proteins | sample CoawatmetaG10DNA_FD_187512 | JGI IMG/M metagenome (GOLD analysis project Ga0209482, IMG submission 187512) | Marine microbial communities from the West Antarctic Peninsula - Coastal water metaG104-DNA (SPAdes) (version 2) | ecosystem: Environmental > Aquatic > Marine > Coastal ...
GCAGCAAAAGCCGTTGGACTTGTTATGCCAGAATTAGCTGGAAAATTAGATGGATCAGCAATAAGAGTTCCTACTCCGAATGTGTCTTTAATTGATTTTAAGTTTGTTACTAAAAATAAGGTTACCGCTAATGATATAAATAAGGCAATGATTAAAGCTTCAAAATCTAAAAATTTTAAGGGAGTTTTAACTGTAAATTCAGAGCCTCTAGTCTCTAGTGACTTTAACCATAATCCAGCATCATCAAATTTTGACTTAACTCAAACTCAAGTAATTGATGGAACATTTGGTCGTGTGCTTAGTTGGTATGATAACGAATGGGGCTTCTCAAATAGAATGTGTGATACCGCAATCGTAATGAGTAAATCAAAATAAGATGATAGATCTGAATAAGGTCAAAAGATTTAATGAAAAAAATAAGACTGTTTTAATTAGATTTGATCTCAATGTACCACTAGATTCTGCCGATTTACATAAAAGCGAAAGAATTATAAGAATACAAAAATCAATTTCAAAACTTATAGATCTAAACTCTAAAATTATAATTTTATCACATGTTGGCCGTCCTAAAGGTGAAGTCAACAAAGATCTATCTTTAAGGCAATTGGTTGAACCACTAAAAAAAGCTCTTAATAAAGATATCATATTTATTTCAGATTGCATTGGTTCAGATGTAAAAAAACAAATTTCTGAAATAGATTCTGATAAAATAATTTTATTAGAAAACTGTAGATTCTATAAAGAAGAAGAAATGAACGAGGCAAGTTTTGCAAAATCTTTATCTCACCTAGCTGATATTTATATTAACGATGCATTTGCATGCTCACACCGTTCTCATACTTCTATTTCTGCTATTACTAAATACTTGCCATCTTATTGTGGAGAACTGCTTTATGAAGAACTACTTAATCTAAACAAAATTATTACCGATCCAGATGAGCCTGCTATTACAATTATGGGTGGCTCTAAAATTTCTACAAAAATTTCAATAATTAAAAACCTTGCTAAAAAAATGTCAGCTATTGCTATTTGTGGAGGTATGGCTAATAGCTTTATTAAACATCGGGGTCATAATATTGGGAAATCTCTAGTTGAAAAAGGTGTTCAAGATATTATTGAGGATATATTTATCTTTTCAGATAAAAATAATTGTAAGATTGTATTACCTAGCGATGCAACGACAGCTTTAAAGTTAGAGAATAATGTTAATACAAATATTAAAAAGATAGATGAAATAGAATCTAATGAAATGATTCTTGATATTGGACCAATTTCAATAAAAGAATTAAAAGAACTAATAAAATCGTCTAAAACTGTATTCTGGAATGGTCCTCCAGGAGTTTTTGAAATTGCTCCTTTTAATAAAGCCACAATTGAAATAGCTGAATATATTGCAGAATTAACGCAAGCTGGAAAAATTCAATCATTTGCAGGTGGCGGAGATACTGTTGCAGCAATAGAAATGGCTGGTGTTAGGGATAAATTTACCTATATTTCTACTGGCGGAGGTGCTTTACTTGAGTTATTAGAAGGAAAGCAATTACCAGGCTTGGTAGCACAAAATATTTTATAACCATACAACACATAAAGATGAAAGTTTAAAAAAATGTCAGTTAATGATTTAAATAAGATTGCAGAATATATTGTTTCTAATGGTAAAGGAATTCTTGCTGCTGATGAAAGTACAGGAACAATAAAAAAAAGATTTGATTCAATTGACACCGAATCTACCGAACAAAGTCGTCGAACTTATCGTGAGATGCTTTTTCAAGCTGATGGCATGAAAGATAATATTGGTGGAGTTATTTTATTTGAAGAAACTCTAAAACAAAATGCAGAGAACGGTACTTCTCTCGTACAAGTGATCTCAAATCAAGGCGCACTTCCTGGTATTAAGGTAGATAAAGGATTGACTCCTATCAGTGAAGGTTCCAAAGAAACAGTTACTAATGGTCTTGATGATCTAGATCAAAGATGTAAAGAATATTATCAAATAGGAGCCAAATTTACTAAATGGCGCGCTGTTATCAATATAGGTAATGGTATTCCAACTGATGAATGTATAGATGAAAATATGCTTAGGCTTGCAAATTACGCTAAAATTGTTCAAGTAAATAAAATGGTTCCTATAGTTGAACCTGAGGTACTTATGGATGGTTCACACTCAATAGATGAATGTTACGATGCAACTTCAAGAGTTTTAAAATCTCTTTTTAAACACCTTAAAGATAAGAATGTAGATATCAAGGGAACAATCTTAAAACCAAATATGGTTATCTCAGGAGCTAGCTGCCCTAATCAAGCTGAAGTACAAGAAGTAGCAGAAAAAACAGTAAGGTGTTTGTTGGAAAATGTACCAGAAGAATTACCAGGAATTGCTTTCTTATCAGGTGGTCAATCTGATATTAATGCCACAGCTCATTTAGATGCAATGAATAAAATTGGTGGGTTCAGTTGGAAATTAAGTTTTTCTTATGGACGTGCTCTTCAGCAAGCGGCATTAAAAGCTTGGATGGGTAAGAAAGAAAATATAGCTAGTGCACAATCTGCATTTTCACATAGAGCTTTAATGAATAAAAAAGCAGCTCTTGGAAATTGGAATAAAGACATAGAGAATTAATATTTATGAAAATTAATGGTAATGCCGTTAAACCCGGTATGATTATAGAACATCAAAATGTGCTATGGGTAGTGACTAAAGCTCAGCATGTAAAACCTGGAAAAGGTGGTGCGTTTAATCAGGTTGAAATGAAAAACCTAAAAAATAACTCCAAACTAAATGAGAGATTTAGAGCCTCAGAACAAGTAGAGCGTGCTAGAGTTGAAGAAGAGCAATTTCAATACTTATATAAACAAGAAGATAAACTAATTTTTATGAACTTAACTTCATATGAACAAATCGAGCTCAATGAAGAATTTGTTGCTGACAAGGCAAAAATGTTGAGAGAAAATGAAGAGGTTACTCTAGAACTTTATGACGAAGTTCCAATTGGTCTTCAGCTCCCAAAAACGATGATTTTTACAGTTAAAGAAACTGAAGCAGTGGTAAAAGGACAAACAGCTGCCTCATCAAATAAGCCAGCGATTGTAGATAATGATTTAAGGGTTATGGTTCCGCCATTCATAGATCAAGGTGAAGAAATAGTTATTAACACTGAAGATATGACTTACCTTAAGCGTAATGATAAATGAGTTATAGTAGTCCACATATTAACACGATGTTTACAGCAGCTCGACAAGCAGGGAAAAAACTTGTTAGAGACTTTGGTGAAGTAGAGAACTTACAAGTATCTATTAAAGGTGTATCAGATTTTGTCTCAGCTGCCGATATTCAATCTGAAAAAATTTTAATAAATGAACTTTCTAGAGCTTATCCAGACTACGATATTCTTGCTGAAGAAGCTGGTTTTATAAAAAATAGTAAAACTAACTCAGGTATGAAATGGATAATTGATCCACTTGATGGCACAACAAATTTCTTATTTGGCATACCGCACTTTGCCATTACTATTGCACTTCAAAAAGATGGCGAAACATTATCCGGTATTGTCTATAATCCTATTACAGATGATTTGTTTTGGGCCGTTAGAGGCAAAGGTGCGTTCTGTAATAACAAGAGATTAAGAGTTTCAGTGCGTGATAAGTTTGACAGCTGTACTATTGGCACTGGAATACCACATAAAGGACTGGCAGATCATGCCGACTATCTTATTGGCTTAACTAAGGTAATGGAGAATGCAGCTGCTATTAGAAGGTTTGGCACGGCCTCCCTTGATCTAGTGTATGTTGCTGCAGGAAAATTTGATGGCTTTTGGGAAAAAAATTTAAAAATATGGGATATCGCAGCTGGAGCATTAATCGTAGCTGAAGCAGGTGGTAGTGTTACAGATCATAAGGGAATGAATGGATTTTTAGAAAGTGGCAATATCGTTAGCTCAAACTTTAAGATTCACGATCAGTTACTTAAATTAATTAAGGTTTAATCCAAATCTACTTAACATCTTTTTTTCAATTCTAAGAAAGTAGTTAAATTGTCCAAATGGAATAGCGACAATTATTAGCAATATCTGATAAAATATAAATACAGATAATATTCTAATTGGCCAAAAAATAAATGGAGATAAGTTGATCAAATCTATATTCATTATCTTTATTACCAGTTGTGATACGTATAGGGACATGGATCCAGTAATGGCAAATACCAGCATAACGCAAACAAATTGGAGGTCAGAAGTTATTAAAAGCCTACTATATATTGATTTTTTAGTCATTTTTTTGATATTTATTAAATTCAATTTATAAAAATAGGGATTGATTTATTAGATCTTATAAGTTATTTAAACGGAAATAAACATACATTATGAAAAAAGATACTCATCCAGATTACCATACAATTAACATTGTAATGACAGACGGCACTAGGTTTGAAACTAAATCAACTTGGGGCAAAGAGGGAGATACTATGACACTTGATATAGACCCCGCTTCTCATCCCGCTTGGACAGGTGGAACTCAAAAAGTTCAAGACAAAGGTCAAGTTAGTAAATTTAATAAAAGATTTAGTAACCTTAAAACCTCATAAAACTATTTTACTTGAGAATTTCTCAGTACTCATAAATAATCATTATTTATGAAAGCAATTTTATTTGATAAATATGGAGACCCTTCAGTCATGTATAGTGGCGAAACTCCAAAACCAATTATTAATAATAATGAAGTCTTAATTAAGGTTGCTGCTGCCGGTATTAATCGACCAGATATATTACAAAGACAAGGGGGCTATCCACCACCTAAGGGTGCATCAGAAATTCTAGGACTTGAAGTATCGGGTACGATTGTTGAAATTGGAAAAAATATAGATCCAAAGTTTAAAGATAAAGAAGTTTGTGCACTAGTAACAGGAGGTGGATATGCAGAATATGTTAAAACAACTTTAGCGACTGTTCTACCCATACCTAAAGAAGTAAGTATTATTGAGGCTGCAGCTATACCGGAAACTTTTTTTACAGTATGGACTAATCTATTTGACTCAGGGTTACTTAAAAAAGATGAAACACTACTCATACATGGTGGCGCTAGTGGTATAGGAATAACAGCAGCGTTGATCGCCCAAGCAATGGGAATAAAATATTTAACAACCGTAGGCTCAAGTAAGAAAAAAGATTTTATGGATAATCTTGGATCCTTTAAAACAATTAATTATCAAGACGAAGATTTTGAGGAGGTTATTAAAAATGAGATAGATGGAGTTGATGTCATACTTGATATTGTTGGGGGAGAATATTTTCAAAAAAATATAAATATTTTAAATAAATTTGGTAGACTTATAAATATTGCATATCTTCAAGGGCCTGTTGTTAAAGCAAATTTATTGCCTATTATGTTAAAAAGACTAATAGTTACTGGCTCAACACTGAGAATACGTTCGGATGATGAAAAGCAAAAAATCAGAGATTCTCTTCAAAACCATATTTGGCCTTTATTTCAAAAGAAATCGATAAAAATGGTAATTGACAAAGAATTTAGTTTTAATGATGTTAAAAAAGCCCATGAATATATGGAAAATAATGAAAATATAGGAAAACTCCTATTAAAATTCTAGTATCTCCTTTTAAAAGTAAATAAATTCAAATATAAGGTTTTTTTATATTTAATTTTAGGATCAATATTATGACATTACCACTAATGCCCAAAGCAACTGCTATTTGGCTTGTTGAAAATACAGCGCTAACTTTTAAGCAAATTGCTGATTTTTCTGGAATGCATGAATTAGAAATTAAAGGTATTGCCGATGGAGAAGTTGGCATGGGTATAAAAGGCTTAAATCCTATGAGTACCAATCAACTTACTAAAGAAGAAATTGATAAAGCAACTAATGACCCTGAACATTCACTTGAATTAATTCAAAATGAAATAACTCTTCAAACAGAAAAAGATCCTAAGCAAAAGAAATATATTCCATTATCAAAAAGACAGGAAAGACCTGATGCAATTTCTTGGTTGTTAAGAAATCACCCTGAATTAAAAGATTCTCAAATTGCAAAATTAATTGGAAGTACAACAAATATGGTTGTTTCAATAAAAACTAAAGCTAATTGGAATATGTCCAATATTAGACCTCAAGACCCTGTAGGCTTAGGTCTATGTAAACAAATAGATCTAGATGATGCTTTGGAGAAAGCTGCGCGATCTCAAGATAGGGCTGCTAAGAAAAAAATAAAAGAAGAAAAAATATTACAGCAACAAAAACAAGAGGAGCTACAATCAAAAGTTGATTCTGAAGTGGCCTCTAACTCTGAAGAATAATTTTTCTAATCTAATGAAAAAAAAGCCATTAGTAAGTATTATCATGGGCAGTAAATCTGATTGGTCAACAATGGAACATGCCGCTTTAACTCTAAAGGATTTTAAAATTCCCCATGAAATTAAAGTAATCTCTGCACATAGGACTCCAAAAAGAATGAGTGATTTTTCTAATAAGGCTGAAAAAAGAGGAATTAAAATTATTATTGCTGGAGCAGGCGGTTCAGCTCACTTGCCTGGAATGACCGCCTCGCAAACGAAAATTCCTGTACTAGGTGTGCCAATTAGATCAAAGCAACTTGATGGATTAGATAGTCTATTGTCTATCGTACAAATGCCAAAAGGAGTTCCAGTTGGTACTCTAGCTATAGGTGAAGCCGGTGCCACAAACGCAGCCCTTCTTGCTATTTCTATACTTGGATTGAACGATAAGACTATTAGTGCAAAATATGAAAAATGGCGATTGAAACAAACACAAAGTGTTTTACTTAAGCCATAATTAATGAAAAAAAAAATTAAAGTTGGAATTATTGGTGGTGGTCAATTAGGAATGATGCTAGCTAAAGCTTCTAAAAGACTTAATATAATTCCTCTAATATATTCAAATACAAAAGATTCACCTGCCGCAAAAGTTGCTAAAGTATACTATGGTGGTTTTGATGATATAAAAAAAATAAAAAAGTTCATTAATCAAGTAGATATAGTTACCTATGAATTTGAAAATATTCCAACCAAGTCACTAAAAATAATTGAACAATTAGTTCCAATTTTCCCTCCAGTTCATGCACTTAAAATTACTCAAGATAGAATAAAAGAAAAGAAATTTTTTAATGACAATGATATCCCATGCGTCAAAACATTAATTTTAAAAAAAAATCTTGATCTTCAGATTATAAAGAAAGAAATATCATTCCCATCAATAATTAAGACTACTCGTTTGGGTTATGATGGCAAAGGACAATATACTATAAATAATTATTCAGACTTATTAGAGAGTTGGAATATGTTAGATAAAGCAAATTGTATTATAGAAGAAAAAATCAATATTAAAAAAGAGATATCTATTATTGGGGCGCGTACCATTAATGGCGATATTAAAATATTTCCATCATTCAAAAATATACATAAACATCATATCCTAGATATCACTCGGTTACCTTCTCGTACTAATAAGAAAACTGAAAATTTAGCTACGGAATATACAATAAAAATTTTAAATAAATTAAAATATGTTGGTGTTCTATGTGTTGAATTTTTTATTGATTCTTCAGATAATTTAATTGCTAATGAAATGGCACCAAGAGTTCATAACTCAGGGCATATAACAATTGAAGCATGTAAGACGAGTCAATTTGAACAACACCTAAGAGCTATTACAAATAAAACATTAGGAAAGGTGAGTATTATAAGGCCAGCAGTGATGAAAAATCTAATTGGAAATGATATTTCCAAAATCAATCTAATAAAAACCAAAAAAGAATTTAGTAATTTTAAAAAAGTTAATCTGCACAATTATTATAAAAAAGAAATAAAACCTGGACGAAAAATGGGCCATATTACATTTATTTAGACTGTCATTAGAAAGTTATAAAAATTTGAAAAAAACTTCTTTTATCTTATTTTTTATTTTTCCAATTTTCATTGATCGATTGAAACATTTTTTTATGTACTCATTAGTATTTAGACTATTTTCTGATTCATCCTCTACCCAAAATAATATAGTTGGAACAATTACGCTCATTAAAATAAATCGTTTTGTATAAAAATTAAAATCAACTGAAGTATCTTCTATTAAGTTCCAAAATTTATCAGAGATTAAATAGATTGACTCAGGAGAGGTTGTAAATGATTCAGTGCTCTTAAAATATTTAATTAGTCTCTTTATAATTAACTTATTATCTTTAAATTGATTAAGGTAGGATAATAAAATTATTTCAAGTCTTGCTTGTGTATTCATTTCAATAAATTGATCTCTAGTGGGCAATTCAATTTTTTCTAGTGATTTGTTTATAAAGAATATTGTGAGATCCTTTAAATCTAATGGAAAATTACTATTCCAAATAATATCGCTTATAGCACTTTTTGAAACTACACTTAAATAATTTGAATTTGTCCATCTGTTAGCGTTTAATGACGCCAGAAACTCTTCTAAAAGAGTATTTTTATCGATATTTTGATCCATTTTTTTAAATTTATTAGGTAGACATAATTATATGTCAGTGTTACAAGACCTTCAATAAATTAATAGATGTTCCTTAGGAGGACAGTCCCATAGTTGAAGTAAGCGTAAAAGATAACAATGTTGAAGGTGCTCTTCGCATTCTTAAGAAAAAAATGCAGCGCGAAGGTGTCTTTAAGGAAATGAAGATGCGCTCTCATTTTGAAAAACCAAGTCAAAGAAAGCTTCGAGAGAAAGCTGAAAACATTAGACGTTCTAGGAAAAATGCTCGAAGAAAAATCTTTGGCTAAAATTATAAAGACTTAACAATTCCTTCTACCATTTTCTTTGCATCTGAAAATAGCATCATAGTATTATCTCTATAGAATAGATCATTATCTACACCAGCATACCCAAGTCCTCTTCCACGTTTCACAAAAAGAACTGTATTTGCTTTTTCAACATCTAAAATTGGCATCCCATAAATAGGACTAGTAGGATCAGTTTTTGCAATTGGATTGGTTACATCATTAGCACCGATAACAAAAGCAACATCTGCCGAAGCAAATTCTGAGTTAATGTCTTCTAATTCAAATACATCATCATATCCAACATTTGCCTCCGCTAACAACACATTCATATGTCCTGGCATTCTGCCGGCAACAGGGTGAATAGCAAAACTAACTTTAACTCCATGTTTTTTTAATGCTTCAGTCATTTCTTTTACTGTGTGTTGGGCTTGAGCTACTGCCATGCCGTATCCAGGAACAATAATTACTGAACTTGCATTTTTCATAATGAAGGCAGCGTCATCTGCACTACCCTCTTTAACGGGTCTCTGCTCTTTAGTTGAAACACCATTATCTGAACTCACTTCTGCACCAAAACCTCCAAGTATAACGCTAATGAAGGATCTATTCATAGCTGCACACATAATATAAGAAAGTATAGCTCCCGAAGAACCGACAAGTGCTCCTGTAATTATTAACGCTGAATTTTGAAGAGTAAATCCAATACCTGCAGCCGCCCAACCTGAATATGAATTAAGCATAGATACTACAACTGGCATATCAGCGCCACCAATTGGTATGATGATTAAAAAACCAATTAAAAAAGATAAAGCAATAATGGTCCAAAACAAATTTTGATCTTGGTGTAAGCAAAGATATGCAACACCAGAAATTATAATCACTCCAATTAATAAGTTTAATAAATGTTGACCTCTAAAAACTATTGGAGAACCTGACATTATTCCTTGCAGCTTAGCAAAGGCAATTACAGAACCTGAAAATGTAATTGCTCCGACAACAGCCCCTATAGAAAGCTCTACAATGCTTAATGTATGAATATGATTTGTATTCGTATCAAATATACCAAATGCTTGTGGATCATAGAATGCTGCAACTGCAACAAACACTGCAGCTAGCCCAACAAGACTATGGAATGCAGCAATTAATTGAGGCATATCAGTCATAGCAATACGCTTGGCTATAATAGCTCCTATTATACCACCAATAACAATTGCCGATAAAACGAGAGCAGCATCTGTATAACGCGACGAAAGATCTTGAATAATCTCTGTTGCAAATAATGTTGCTATGACTGCAATTGCCATACCTATCATGCCAAGTAAATTACCAGTTCTTGATGTTTCAGGAGAGGATAGTCCTCTCAAAGCAATTATAAATAAAACGCCAGATATCACATACGCAATAGCTACTAAATTAACTAACATTTATTGATCCTCTTTCTTTGGTTGAGGTTTCTTTTTAAACATTGCTAACATTCTTTGTGTAACTAGAAACCCACCAAAAATATTTACTGATGCTAAAACAACAGCAAAAAACCCAAAGCCTTTAGCAAACAATGAATCACCTGAACTTGCTATAAGCGCATAAAGACCACCTACAATAATTACTGAAGAGATTGCATTTGTTACAGCCATTAAGGGGGTATGCAATGCTGGAGTAACACTCCAAACTACATAATAACCAACAAATATTGATAAAATAAATATTGTTAATCTAAAAATGTTAGGATCAATTGCCGCTTCCATTATATAAATTCCTTGTGAATAAATGCACCTTCTTTAGTAAGGGCAGTATTAATTATAATTTCATCTTCCCAGTCGATATTTAGCTCGCCAGTCTCTTTATCAAATAGTATTGCCAAAAAATTTAATAAATTTTTTGCATACAATGCAGATGCATCCTGAGGGATATCTGATGCAAAATCGGTAGCACCAATAATACTGACACCATTGACTTCAACAGTTTCACCTGGTTTTGATAACTCACAGTTACCACCACTTTGTGCAGCTAAATCTATAATTATAGAGCCTGGTTTCATTGTCATAATATTTTTTTCAGTAATTAAAATTGGAGCTTTTTTCCCTGGAATTAAAGCGGTACAAATAGCAATATCCTGATTAGCTAAAGTACTCGCAATTAATTCAGCTTGTCTTTTTTTGAAGTCTTCACTCATTTCTTTTGCATACCCACCCGCTGTCTCAGCATCTTTTAATTCATCACTCTCAATAATTACAAATTTTCCACCTAAGCTTTCAACCTGCTCTTTTGCAGCTAGTCTTACATCTGTTGCTGAAACAACTGCTCCTAATCGTTTAGCTGTTGCAATAGCTTGTAATCCAGCCACACCAGCACCAAAAATCATTACTTTAGCTGGCGCTATTGTACCTGCTGCTGTCATCATCATTGGCATAGCTTTATTAAAGCTATTTGATGCTTGAATAACCGCTTTATAACCTGCTAAATTTGATTGAGACGATAATACATCCATAGACTGAGCTCTTGTAATTCTAGGCATCCATTCCATTGCAAATGCAATAATATCTTTATTTCGCATTTGATCGACCAATTCATGATTATTAAAAGGATCGAGCATAGCAATTAAAATTGAACCATTATTATAAGTAGAAATTTCCTCTGCACTTGGTTTACCTACCTTTAAAATAATATCTGCAGATGAAGCTTCGCTTGCTATCGAAGCACCTGCTTCTAAATAATGGTTATCTCCAAAATTTGATGAGGTTCCTGCGCCAGTTTCTATTACAACTGAGTGTCCTAGATCAATAAACTTCTTAACTGTATCAGGCGATGCAGCTACTCTTTTCTCATTGTTTATTTCTTTTGGTACAAAAATTTTCATTAGTTATAAGTAGTTACGTTAGGAAGATGGCCATTAGTATTAAAACAAGAATAATTAATACGCTTGATCTAAAAACCATTTTTTGGAAAAAGTTATAAGTTTTTTTATGTTCTTGAGTATCCATATTTACCTTTTAATGAAATAGTTATAATATTCAAAAAGTCTAGTTTTAACAGGGGTTTTTTTGTTTTTTTAATCTGCTTTTGCGGGCTTGGAATGGTCCCAATCTGTAACTAGGACCCTTAAAGCACTAATTAAGGCCAGTGGCTGATCTACCATTATGTGATGATGTGCTTCAGGAATTGCAATAATAGGTGTTTTCTTATTAGTCAGTTCACGCATGTACTTACTTGCACTTTCAGGAAAGAGCATTGATTTTTCTCCCCTAAATACAGCAACCCTACATTCCAGCCCGGCCAACTTATCACTCAGAATAGCTTGTCTTGCCTTAAATCCATCAGTATTGAATATACTCATATATGTTGGATCAAACTTCCAAGTCCAACCATTGTCAACTTTTCGTAATGATTTATCAGCAATAAAATCCATTATGTAATCTAATGAGTTGCCTTGTGATGGGACCAATCTGAATCTAGATTTAGCATCTTCAATAGTTTTATATGTTTTGTTTGCTTTTATTTTAAAGTCAAATTTATCAGGTATTTCTGATGGTGGCATAATTGCAGTATCTACTATTACCAAACCGTATAATTCTTCTTTAAACTGTGATGCCGCTACAACTGAGCACATACCGCCTAAACTATGGCCTACAATTATTGGCTTAGTCAATTTTTCATGCCTTGCTATCTCAACGATTTCTTTGCCCCATAATTCAGAGGCATAGTTTTCTCTCCAGTCACTGTCGCCCATGCCACTTAAGTTCATAGCAATGACTCTATGAGTCTTAGCAAAAAAAGGTGCTATAAAGCTCCACCAGTGTGCATGTGCCATTCCACCATGAACGAATAGTATTCCTGGGTTTTCTTTTTTACCCCAAGCTAAATAACTTATATTTGCCCCATCCACTTCTATAGAGTGAGTTTCGGGCTCCAGCTCTAAAGCTTCTTGAAACCATTTGGGTGATTCTAAAATTTTCATATATCAATCTTAATAATTATTTTTTAATAATTTTTCTATTTCAATTTTTATAAGACTTGGCTTTAACTCTGGAATGCTATGGGCCACTCCAGATACTTTTACTAATCTTGAATGAGAAATATCATTGTGCAATACGTAGGAATGAATCTTATTGGGTGTAACAGTATCCTCATCACCAGCCATAATTGTAATGGGAATAGTTAATCTAATATAAGAGTTTTGCTGTAATTTTAGTGCTTCTCTGAGATTTAATGCATCATTAGCATAAGATTCTAGTGTTTTAGGTCGTAGGGTTAAGGCTGCACTTGTATCTTTTGCATAATTGAACGGGGCTTGATTATTTGGAAAGTTTGAATTGGCGCTAGATGAAATTGTGGCTTGCCCATATATCATAGCAAAAGTATTAGTAAATAATTTTCCATAAATAGGGTTAGAAATGATTCTAAATGGCAACCATGGCTTTCCTTTTTTCCATGCATGTGAAGCTGTATTAATTACTATTAATCCTCTAATTTCATCCTCAAATTGAGTAGCATAAGATAATGCTAAAGCACCTCCATAAGAATGCCCAATTAAAATAGGTTTTTCATTTGTTATCTCCTGTACTAAACCCCTTATTAATTTAGCTTGTTGCATTAGTCTTTTTGGAGATTGCTCTTTTAATGACTCACTATAGCCCATTCCAGGTCTGTCTATGCTAATTACTGTATAGTTAGTTTTTAAAATACCTTTAAGCTTATTAAATTGCTCTAGATTAGAAGGTTGTGCATGCAGAAGGACCACTACTGGACCATCACCTAAGATTTGGAAGTGCATCTTGATATTATCTATTGTTTTAAATTGTCCTGTGGGCGGATGATCTTTTTCAATTTTATTGATTGAATACTGAGTGTAACCAAAAGGTACTCCTATCAATAATGATAAAATTAATAGGATATTCATATTAAATATAAGGTATTAGCCTTGACGGGCTTTCATTCTTGGATTCATTTTGTTAATTATGTAAAGTTTTCCTTTACGTTTAACTAACTTATTGTTTCTATCTCTAGTCTTAAGATTTTTTAGAGAACTTCTAACTTTCATAAATATCTATTCTGCAGCTGGCGCGTTTGCTGCTTCTTCACTTTTTTTAAGCTTAAGCTTTTGCTTTCTAATATTGTTTTTTCTAGAACGCATTTTATTAAGCTTTGCTTCTCTAATTTTATTTGGCTTTTTCATAGTATCTGAAGGGTGTTTTTACAGTAGCAAAGTAAAAAAAACAACTGTTATTCTGTCTTATTTCATCATTTATAAATAATCTTGAATAAAATTGATAAGGCTAAAAAATCCTATTATTCCTCATTTTTATTAGAAATGGTGGGCACGGTTGGGATCGAACCAACAACCCCCACGATGTCAACGTGATGCTCTACCACTGAGCTACGTGCCCGAATAAGATATGTCTTAGATTAATAAAATAACTATATCAATCTTTAAACTCCTTAATCATCAGTTCTTCAACAATATTTTTAAGACTTGTCTTGTCTGTATCAAAAATATATTCAGGTGATTGTGGCTTTTCATATGAACTATCAATACCTGTAAAGTTTTTTATCTTCCCTGCTCTAGCTTTTTTATAAAGTCCCTTTGGATCTCTTTTTTCTGCAACTTTCAAAGGAACGTCAACTAGAACTTCTATAAATTCATCCTTATTTAATAAGCTTCTTGCTAAATCTCTTTCAGCACGGAAAGGTGAAATGAAAGCAGTAAGTACAATAACTCCTGCATCGACCATTAATTTAGCAACTTCACTAATTCTTCTTATATTTTCAACTCGATCTGCATCTGTAAAACCTAAGTCCTTACTCAGCCCATGCCTAATGTTATCTCCATCTAAAATATAAGTTCTCTTACCTTGTTCGTGTAATCTTTTTTCAAGGGCATTAGCTATAGTAGACTTTCCTGAGCCACTTAAGCCTGTAAACCAAATTACTTTACTTTTATGACCATTTAAAGTTTGCCTGGCTTTTTTATTTACATCAAGTTTTTGGTTATAAATATTTTGAGACCTTCGTAAGGAAAATTTAATCATTCCAACTGCTATAGTCTGATTAGTAATGCGATCAATTATTATGAAACTACCTAATGATCGACTATTAGTATACTCATCAAATATAATGGATTTATCAAGGCTAATTTCTGCTAAGCATATATCATTAAGTTCCAAAGTAGTTGCTGGTAATTTTTCAAATGAATTAATATTTACTTTATGTTTAATGTTAGTTATTTGAACACCAGCACTTTGATGGCCAATTTTAATTAAATGTGATCTTCCTATTAAGCCAGGATTTTCACTCATCCATACTAAATTTACTTGAAATTGATTGCTAATTTCACATGGTTCATCATTTTTAACGAGCATATCTCCTCTTGAGATATCTATTTCTTTATCAAGAGTGACTGTGACAGCAGTTTTATCAGAAGCAAAAGTTACTTTTTTACCACTAACAATTATTTCAGAGATTTTTGCTTTATTTCCATTCGGCAAAACACTAATGACATCACCTTTCTTGATCTTGCCTGATACAACGGTTCCTGAAAAACCTCTAAATTCTGAGTCTAATCTATTTACCCACTGAATAGGCAACCTTAGTTTCTGTTTCTTTTTTATTTCATCAATATTGATAGTTTCTAATATTCTCAATAAG
>Ga0209482_1001564_pt1 | contig 15414 bp, 11 predicted proteins | sample CoawatmetaG10DNA_FD_187512 | JGI IMG/M metagenome (GOLD analysis project Ga0209482, IMG submission 187512) | Marine microbial communities from the West Antarctic Peninsula - Coastal water metaG104-DNA (SPAdes) (version 2) | ecosystem: Environmental > Aquatic > Marine > Coastal ...
GCTTTAGGCGTTATAGTAGGTATTGTAATACCTAATCCTTTTAGCTGTTGGGTAACTTCTTTCGGCAACGGCTGTACGGCACCGGCCTGCGACTCCAAGTCGGCGGTCTTCTTAGTAGGCATACCCGCAACTTTCTGGCGTTCTGCTATCCTAACGTCAGTCAGAGTAATCTGTTTACCTTCAGCGGGAGTTATCGTGTCTAAAGGGATGTTCTTTTCTGCTGCGTACGCCTCCGCAGTTTCGGTAGCATTGCGCCTCACGCCTTGTTTCTTAGCGGAAGACTTCGTTTGCATACCGCCTAGGGGCTGCTGCTGTTGAGTTTCTTTAGGCCCACGTTCTTTAACTTGTGCTTCTAACTGCGCTAGTGCCGCCCTGTTTTCGGTTGCTATGGCGGCATCTCTAGCCTCTGCCTCTGCAACATCTAGGGTACCTTCAAATAGTACGGCGTATTCCTTCTCTATAGCACGTTTTTCTTCTGCGGCTCTAGCCGCCTTAGTTTCGTCTTCTGCGAGCAGGGCTTCAATCTCAGCCGTCTCTTCTATGTCCTGTATCTGTTCGTCTTCCGCACGGTCTACCATGTCGGGTTGTTCTTTTATCTGGTCATCATCTTCCAGACGCCTTGCTCTCTCGGTCTCAGCGTCTTGTTCGGCCATAGCATCAGCCATTTCAGCGTCACTCATACCCTCGGGTGCGCGTGCGGCTACTCTCGCAGCTTCTTTTTCTGCCGTTGCTTTTTCTAGTGGGAATAAGTCACCAGTTTGTCTACGTGCTTGTTCCGCCGCATCATCTTTAACTAGCGAGGCTAGTCCTTGTTCCCTATCTTGTACTTCAAGGATAGCATCACGTTCTGTAGCCCTGCGTGATTCGGCGTTGCCTTGCAACTCTTGTGCGCGTAAGTATACCTGTGCTTCAGGGTCATCTATTGGCACGTTTTCACGTACGGAGCCATCAGGCATGGGTATATTAACGGTTTCAGGTAAGGAAGGCAGTCCAAATACTTCTTCTACGGCTTGTTCATCAGACTTGTCATCCTCCGCTATTGCGCCGTCGGTACCTACAGACTTACCACCTCTACGCCCTGCAATGAGGTCTGCAAAGACTTGTATTATGGCACCTGCACCACCGCCTATGGTAGCTTCATCAAGCACACCGGCATTGAGTAGTTCAGCTTCGGCGTCATACCCACGGGCGTTAAGGTTCTGTAATATTGCGGCTGCGGCTTCCTGTGAGGCTTCCGCTACGCCCGTAGTTGCCCCACTACGAATACGATCTTTAATGTTTTTTAAGTCGTTAGCTTCAACTTTTTCTAGTACTTTAGCTACGCCGGGAATTTGAAGTCCTTTGGCGATTCTACCTAGGGGAGCTAGTTCTAGCAGACCAATAGCTGTACCACGGAACGTAGCAGAACTTCTTTCTTCTTCGGTAGCACCAAAATCGCGCGCGCGTTCGCTTGCTTCACCAGCACCAGCACCACCGGCAATAGCAGCGGCAGCGGGCAAGGCGGCAGGGCCAAGTAATGCGGTAGGCAGTAAGGCACCAATAGAACCAATGCCAGAGGCTAGCTTATAGGTTAGTGATTCTTTGTCTCCACCTTCGGGACGGAAGGATGAGGCTACAGATTGAATTTTGTCGCGGGCTTTAAGTTCTTCTTCCTCTTCGAGTAGGGCAGCGCCACCTAAAGCAGCGGACTCGTACATGCCAATAGCACCGGAGGCTAGACCTTTACCTACGTTCTCAAAGAACCCTGCGCCACCTCCTCCTTTTCCTACTTCTTGTCGTAGTCTCTCGGTAAGAATCTCTACAACTTCGTAGTCTCTTTCCGCATACGCTTTATCAATACCTTTTGACAGGTCATCTATATAAGACATACAACTAAATCCTTATGGTTTAGGAGGAGGCGCTAGTGCATTTGCTCTTTGTAGCGCGGTGCCGCTTTGAGAAGCACTTTGGGAAGCCACTTGAGAAGTCCCTTGAGAAGTTCCTAGTTTTTGTTGCACCATAGTTTGTAGTTGCTGAATCATAGTATTAGAGTAGCCACCTTGGTCTTTAATCATTTTTATCATTTCTTCATATATAGTAATCATATCATCGGTTCTAGTTTTATCCTCTATCACTTGGAAAACACCTTCCATATCCTTTTGCTGCCCTTTCGCTAGTGCGACTTGTTCAGGGGTGGAGTCTTTGTCGTATATTATCTTATTTAACCGCATCATCTCAGGCTGAAGAGCTTTAAAATGTTCTTCTCTTAGGGTGTTATTAGCATCTGTTAATCCCTTTAAAGAGCTAGCAATTTCTTGCAAGCTAGCTTGTTCTTGTATCAGTTTTTGTAGGTTAGCCTGCGAACTTACTTTCAGAGCGTCAATTTTATTCTTAATACCGTTCTGATTTTGGTTATACATTCTATCGGCTTCTTTTTGGTACATCTCCAAATCGCCTTTAGTAACATTCGCCATCAAGTTCATACCAGCAGCAACATCCTCTGTGTACAACTTCAAGGCATCCGCTGCCCCCTTGTTTATTTTGTCTAGTACGGCGGACGTAGCTTCTTTGTTCTTAACGTACATGTCTCTCTGCTCGGTAATAACGGAGCGTTGTCTTTTTGATACATTATCATCAAACTTGCCTCTAGCAATGCTAGCCCCACGACCAGTACCACCTGAAATAAGCCCTCTTATGCCCGCATTAGTGCGTTCCCTAGCCACTGCTTCAGGGTCTAACTGTGCCTTGTCCAATTCTTCTTTTCGCGTCAAGTACTCACCCAAACCTGCTTCGTATTTCTTGACGCCGTAACCGCCTTTTTCTACGTCATCAGAGGCCAGCCTAGCTAGTGTAGCCTTACTTTTAGCTTCAGGGTTTACGTCTATACGGTCTTCTACCTTACCCATAAAGCTATCACCCAGTGCTGTACTGAGTTGTTTTTTGCTTATGGCGCTAGTGTCAGGTGCAGGAGTGTTAAGCACGGACTGTAGTTGTTGGTCTATACTCATATCAGAAGAAGCACCGAAACCCGCAGGTGGTTGTCCCGCAGGTGGTTGTCCCGCAGGAGGTTGTCCCGCAGGTGGTTGTCCCGCAGGTGCGGCGAGCACAGTGCCAGCCCCAACAAGGGGAGCACCAATACCCGTAGTGGAGGGGTCAGGATCATTAGTCTTAGCTATCTGCTCTACTGCGGAAGGCTTAATCCCCGCTATACCTTTTATTTTTTGAGCCGCAGCAGCGGCAGAACTTTTAGCACTTTCTGCATCTTGGACTTTTTGGGCTTTATCTTCTTCCGTAGGATTCAAACGCTTACGGATAGCTTCACTCTTTTCAGCTCGTATTTTGGGGTCTTGCGCCTCTCGTACAGTCTTAACAATAGGCATCTCGGGTACGCCTGCGGCAGTAAACTCTTCACGTTGCTTTACGTATTCTTGTTGTATCTTAGCGTCAAGTTCTTTTCTTTGCTCTGGACGCATAGCCCTGTAGTCTTTATAGGATATACCTATTGCTTTTAATGCTTGCTCTAGCCTACTACCTTTAGCTTCTACCTTATCACCTGCGGCGTAGCCAATAATTCCACCTTGAGCCATGCCTTGCATGTTAGGGCGGGGCTGACTAGCGATACCTTGCGGTGCGCTTTGAGGCATGGGAGGGCGTTGACCTTGAGGTCTCTGAGGAGGTATACCCATAGCTTGTTGTTTCTGTTGAGATTGTTTTTGTTTCTGCCCAAGAACCCCAGCTACTTGTCCAGCCATCTCGTTCTTGTTCATACCCACTAACTGCTGCTCGTATTGCTCTGCTATAGTGCTTGGAGTCTGTTCAGCTTTTAGTTGCATGTCCCTAGAAGCAGCTTCTTTTTCAGTTTTCAGCTTCTGCATGGCGAGCAAATCCATCAACTCTTGATTCTGAGAGTATCTTTTTTGTAATGCTTGAGGATTACCTCGGTAAGCATCCGCCTTTTGCTCTACTAACTTATCTATGCCGCCTGCTTGTAACATGTGTATCTCCTAAAATTATTTTAGCCGCCCAAGTATTTTTTGTATATATCTTCTATGGTCTCTGCTGTACCTGCGTACTGTGCTGCGGTACTAGGGGCGTTGTAAGAAACTGATTGTGCTTCTAGTGGCAACCCTTGCAGTAGTGACTGCATATACTGTACTTGCTTGTAAGGGAAGTCACGTTCTTCTTTAAACTGTGCGTAATCTGCGGCCATACCTTCGCTTTCGATGCCGCGCTGAGTAGCACCTGCACCTTCTTGTCTAGCGAGTACGTCAAACCCGTACTTATTACTCTTGTCTCGATCTAAGTTAAACTGCTCTCTCGCCCTGTCATATGCAGAGGCGTAGCCCTTACCTGTTATATCTGCTAGGTTAGTCTGTAGGTTGCGTTGATTTTCCATATCCATAAGAGCCTGACGTGAACCACCGAACGCCCCTGCCTGCGTCATGCGCCCTGCATTAGCTATACGGCTTATCTCTGACTGACGGCGAGCTTCCTCTAGTTGCGGGTTAAGCGAGGACATTAAGTATGGGTTCATACCTGCTTGAGCGTCTGCTGCGGTAAAAGCGTTAACTCCCATATTAGTAGGAGCTTGTAGACTACCAATACCTGCAAACGCCTGCTGCTGTAGCCCTGACTCTCCGGCACTAAGCGGGCCTTGGTAGGCTTGATACGCCTGATTACCCAGTGCTTTACCTTGTCCGAGCATGTCAGTTACATAGTCGCCAGCCCAGTTAGATAGACTAGATTCAGTTCCCGCTACTTCCCCTATAATAGGATCAACACCCGTTGTAGTGTCTCCTCCAACTCCCGCTGCTGTATTTGTGGCAGTGGTGGCAGTAGTGGTCGGGGCGGCTACTACGGCGTCTCCGTCTGGGAAGTTAGTTTTGGGGCTATAGTTTTTATAGACAGAACCACCGTAGTTATACGCGGCTATTCCACCACCTTGAGCCATAGTAGGCATAAACTTGTTAGGGTCTATTTGTTTACCCTGTTCTGGATTACCCGTACGTTCCATACGTACATTGTTCATCATACCGTGCAACTGGTCTGCCCCTGCATCAGAGTTACCGTTGCCTAGGTGACTTACTACGTCAGCAGGAATAACGAACTCACCGTCACTAAGACGGGCTTCTTGCTTACCATCAATGCTTGCTGGCACATCGTCAGCCATGCCATCAGTCTTACCACCTAGGTAGTATCCATTATGTGCAGAGGCAATACCTCCCATAGCTAGACCTTGAGGGGCTTGAGGATTCTGGGCCTGTCCTAACTGTTGCGCCTGTGCTTGCGCCCTAGCCCGTGCTTCCTCTACTGTAGGTGTTGGTGTGTCAGGGCGTTCTGCAAACTGGGTATCTGAGAAGTATCTACGGCCTTGGCTTCCGGGCCTGCGGGCAGGCTGTCCTTCGGTAGGTTGCTGCATAGGTACTCGTTCGCGCACAGCTTGTAGCTCAGGAATCTTGCCCTGATACCCTACTTTTGGGATGTCTGGCTGAAAGAATTGATTAAGTCCGCTAGTTGCAGCACCTTGTAAAGCCCCACTAACTAAATCGCTATTAAAAAATCCTTCTGCCGCACCACCGTCAGCCGTAAGAAAGTTTACTGTATCTGAATACCAGCCCATTAGTCTTCTCCAATTATCTTTAATAGTCTATCTGTACTGTCTTTGATTATACCACCTGACGCTTTTCTAACTCCAAATGGACTTTGCCCAAGGGGGCTAGAACTAGGGCCGTATCCTCCAAATGGAGTGCCATAAGCCTGCTCTTGTTGTTGGTTAGCGAATATAGTATCAAAACCATACTGCGGGCCGATTTTCGCTAGTCCCATCTTCTTAGTAGTAGCTACTGTAGGCTGCGCGGCTTGCATCTCCGCTACCCTACGTATTTCGTCATCAAACTTGTTGAGTCTTTGGTTCTGGTCAATCTGAGTTTGAACCTCAAACTGCCGTTGTTGTTCTAACTCTTGCTCTTCTTTAAACTGCTGTTCAGCTTCTTGCTTTTGCTGTGCGGCTATTGCATCGTTGTAGGCATACAAACCAGTGGATGCAAACTTACCGCCTAATGCTACTTCATTGCCACCAAAGGCTCCCTGCACAAGGGCTTGGTCAGCCGCATCAATTACACCATCGTTGTTAACATCATACTGCAATTGTTGGTCAGTGGGAACAAAAGAAGCCCGATCAGCCTCGCTAAGTACTTCTTGTTGTGCTAGGTAATCCGCGTAAAAATCTACATCTGTTGCAGTAATGTCACCGGCAGGCTTACCTACAAAGTTAGCGACATTATCTATTTCTAATCCAAGATCAGCCATACCCTCGTCAAAACGAGTTATCAGGGTTTCTTCAGTCTCACCTAACTCCGTGAGTATTTCTTCTTTAGTCTTACCTAGATCGGTAGATACATCGTCTATTGCTTTAGAAAGGGCTTCATCCGCAGTTAAGTTCTGGTCTTGGTACTCCTTCATCTTATACAAGATGTCGGTTTCCATGTCGCCCAGTTTAGTAGCTACATCCTCAAACCCAGTTTCAAACTCTTCACGTAAGTTATCTTCTGTAGTACCTAAAGCGGTTAGTATAGCTTCTTCAGTTTCACCCAAATCACCTGCAACTTTAGCAATAGCTTCTTCTATGCTATCACCTTGAGCTAATAGGTCTTCTATCTCTTTGTATATACCTGTAGCGTCAGCAGATTCATCCTCTTCTGTATCAGGGTCATCTTCTACTGCACGGATACCTACTTTATCAGCGATTACATCTCTTTCACCCGTTGCTATGGCCTCTCTAGCTATGGCAGCTTCTTCCGCCAAACGTGCAGCTTCTGCTGCGGCTAATCTAGCGGCTTCTTGCGCGGCTTCTCTGTCAGCTATATCCGCTAATCTAGCTACTTCTGCCAATCTATCTGCTTCTTCTTGGGCTAATCTAGCTTGTTCGGCGGCTAATCTATCTGCTTCTATTCGAGCTAATCTATCTGCTTCTATTTGAGCTGCTTCTTCTTCAGCGGCCAATCTATCTGCTTCTGCTTCAGCGGCTAATCTATCTGCTTCTGCTTCAGCGGCTAGTCTATCTGCTTCTGCTTCAGCGGCTAGTCTATCTGCTTCTGCTTCAGCGGCTAATCTATCTGCTTCAGCTTCGGCGGCTAACCTATCTGCTTCGGCTTGGGCTGCGGCTGCTTCAGCGGCTAATCTATCTGCTTCTGCTTGTGTGGTGGCTTCAGCGGCTAAAGCGGCTAACCTATCTGCTTCGGCTTGTGCTTCAGCGGCTAACCGATCTGCTTCTGCTTCGGCGGCTAACCTATCTATTTCTATTTGGGGATCAACAGGGTCAGCAGAGGGGGGCTGTGAACTAATAGTGCCATCGTCGCTTATCCATACACGTCCGCCGTATGGCCCCAAATCTACCCACCTACCGCCTGTTCCTGATACTGTGACTGGGTCAGCAGAGGGGGGCGTTTCAGCATCGGTATACGGGCTGCTAGGGTTAGGGTCTTGGTTGTTAGGTATGCCATCCCCGTCACTGTCGTTACCATTGCCATAAGTCATAGCCCAGTACGAAGCTAACTCATCATCTAAGTCGGCATCGGGGGTTGATCCTGTGGTATTGGTAACGTCTTCAGGTGTGTAAGGTAGCCCTAGCGATTCTAGTGCATCAACAGCTTCGGCAGTGCTTGTGTAAACTTCGTCGTACAAGAAGTTCATTGCATCGGTGGCAACTTGTGGGTCGCCCAAGAAATTGTTTAGCTTGGTCTGTAATTCTTCTTGACTGTAGTTTTCGGAGTTGTTTAGAAGCTCTAACGCATCAGGGTTATTACTTATTACTAGGTCGGATACAAAGTCACCTGTAGACGCTATGCTGTATATGCCAGAAGCAATAGTACCTTCGACCATAAAACCTAACGCAGCGGCGGCTCCAACATCCCCCATTACATCAATATCAGGGTCTATTAGCGATAGCCTTCCTTGAGTAAAGGCCGTAGCTCCCCCTTCTTCAAAACTTCCGGGCACGCCTTCCTTAACAAATAATTCTGCGCCAGTCTCTATACGTTTTACTACCTCATTAAACAACCCCGTAAACTCTTCAGGGGGTTTCCCGTTTATAAATAATTTTTCTAGCGCCATACCACCTACGGCAAGGCTAGCCACTGTCAAAACTCCCGCCACGTTACCAGAGTCAATAGCTAAATTTAGGGCATACTCCCGTGCTTTTATATCTTGCGCAGCTAAGAAAGCATCTCTAGCAGGGCCAGATAATTCTAATATGTCTGCTTCTTTACCCGCCATTTTCATAAAGATAGCGTGGCCGTCCGCGTACGCACCACTTGCGGTGCCTCCCCATGATTCTCCTACATCAGTGGCTGCGGCAGCGGTAAGACCTGCTTTTCTACCTATTGCTTGTGCGGCTTCTTGTGATAGTTCCTTTGTAAGTCCAGCACCTAAGACTTTTGCCGCGCCCCTAGCTAGTATAGTAGCTAGACTACCCACTAATAACGGCGCTGCTTCCTGCATGAACTCTACGGATACGTATTCTCCAAAGAATGCTGCGGGGTGATTACCTGCGGTTTTAAATATACCCTGCGCACCTTCCCAAAGACTCTTCTTACTCTCGTCTCCAGATACATACTCACCGTTTTCGTCGTAGACTATAGGAGTATTAGGGTCGTCTCTAGTTTGTAAACTCTTTTGGAACTCCCGCATACCGCCAACGGCTTCTTGGTATCCAGCGGTGTTAGCGCCTTCTCCAATCTTAGCCATATCAGCAGCAAACTTACCCGCTGCGGTACCCGCAGGGTCAGAACCAAACGCGGTAGAAAAGCCATTAAACGCTTCGATTATCCCTGCGGTTGCTCGTATCCCATTAGCGTACGCATTCTGAACAGCTTCGCTAGCAGGCGCGGTGTCTTCATCACCTTGTAGGTAGGTAGCTCCGTCTGCCAGTGCCTGTAATAACCAGTCAGGTGCGGGGGTAGCCCCTGTATTTGAAAGGTTGTTATCGTTTACTACGTCAGTAAAGGCTTGAGGGTCGTTTTCTGCTAAATCTTGCAGGGTGTCGTTTCCAGACCCAATCCCCGCGTTAGGGTTAGCTGCGTTTACTGCATTTATATCTACATCTGGTATATCCAGAAGATTCATACGGTTGCCATCAGCATCCATGTAGAATTGCTCGCCTGACTCTGAGTCGGTCTGAACTATGTCTCCTAAATGTTCATTCCAGTGAGATTCCGTAGGTACATTCGTCCAAACGCGTTGTCCTGTGTCAGAGTCTATTACTAATTCTGCCTTACCGTCGCGTATATCTGCGGTGGTCACTCCTTCAGCTTTACCAAACGTACTAGAAGTAGAGGAATACTCGTAGTTGTAGCTACCGTCATTATTTTGTGTAGCTTTAAAGAACTCTTCGCCCGTACCATCGGGGTTGTTAATAGAGCTTAGTAAGCCTTGTACAGCGTTCTGTTCGGGTATGTCTGATATGCTTCCCGACCCAGCCATAGTAGTCAGTTTTTCGCTTATAGTTTTTCTTTGGGCGTCAGTTAACTGAGAGGCATCTAACCCTATTGTTTTTGCAGCAGCATTTATTACGCCATTTACCGCCGCAGAGTTCTGTGCCGTAAGAGTAGTCTGGTTAGAAGGTAGGTTGCTAAACAATCCTTCGGTTAAATAGTGGTCGTACGCCTCTTCTTTAGTTATACCGTTCTGCTCGGCGTAGAACTCAGCGTCAAAATCAGGGCTTATGTTTTCAACTGTGGCTTGGTTAATACCGGCAAACGCAGGTGCTAAAGCCCCGTTAAGTTCTTGAGTAGACTCCTCTAACGTAGCATAAGTCGCAGTGTAATTATCTACGGCTGTTTGGTAATCCGCAGCAGTGCTGTCATATAAAGGGTTTAACACCTCTAATCTAGGGGCAAGCTCGGTAGTTACTAATTCCTGAAACTGTTCTTGGTAGGCGTCTCTAGCATCTTCAGCGCGTTCTAACCTCGCTCGTTCGCTGCTGGACATACGTCCTCTACCATCAGAACCTTGTAGGATTTTTTGTGGTATACCTGTTAAGCGAGCAAGTTCTTCAGACCCTTCTTTAATCTGTTGGGCTACGTCGTTTATCTCATCTACAACGGCAGTATGCGCATCTACGGTTCCTTCTACCAATAGCCCTTGGTCGTTTAAGGTTGCAAACTTGCCCGTTACTCTGTCCCACGCGTCTCCAAACTCTTGTTGGAATGTACCCTCGTTTAGAGCCTTTATACTCGAAGAACCAATCTGTCTGGCCAGACTAACCATAAATGCTTCTGACACGTCTCCTTCAGTCATAGCGACATTCAGGGCATTTTGTACGGATATAGTCAGCATCTTGGTATTAAACAGAGCGTTATCGTCGCCTACATAGTCCCCTACGAGGTCTGACACTACTTTTGTGGTAACAACCGCAGACGAGATTATGCCCGCCATACGTCTTTCGTTGATCTCTCCAGTAGCTAGCTGGTCAGAAACACCCTGCTGCACTAAATCTCTAACTATACTACCTACGGACTGGGATTCGTTTATGTCTGGAGTGTTAGGATCGTCTTCTCTAAACCCACCTAACTCTTCTAGTTTGTCTAGTGCCCCGCCTGTACGGGCATTTACTTCCCCAAGGACTCTACCAACTCCGACACTCATACCCCCCGACAAAAATGCGTCCAGAGGGTCTTGTCCCGTTATAACTGCTCCGATAGCTTCTTTAGTACCTGCGGTAACTGCTTCGGTTACAAACGCACTTACAGCTTCATTGGATATTACGCTACCTACTGACTCCCCAACTCCCGCTGCAAATTCTCCCGCTACGTCGCCAGCTTCCATAGATACATACGATACAGCAGCGGCCTTCAAAGCATCGCCAATACTACCGCCTTCATCTATAGCATCTGCGCCCTCAATTAAAGGTAAAGCCCACGCAGCTTGCCCTGTAGCTATGGCTACAGCTTTAAGTATGGCTTTTACAGGGTCATCCTTGATCGCCTGTATCTGAGCTTCTGCAAACTTAATAACAGGTTGAAAGATTTCGTCGTCTAACCAAGAACCTACGTCTTTTATGGGTTCCCAAATTTCATCGTCGATCCAACTTCCTATGTCTTTAATGGCATCTACTACAAAACTCATACTAAGACTCCATCTCAGGTATTAGCACGAACACCGCGTACTTATCGTCTTCGGTAATACCTACATGGATATTGCCGCCAGCAGGAGTAATTAAATCTTTTAGCTCTTTTAGTACGGGCATTAACTTCTCACCATAAGATTTATCAAATTGCACGACATAATGCGTTATACCTTTTTCTTGTAGGTACTCTACATATTGCAACATGTTAGCGACAAAGTTTTCAGCGGTGTCCACGTTAAACACTCTGCCCATCATCTTAGTGCCACCCTCACGGCTGTGCCCACCGAATACTGTGTTACCAAATTGCACAACACTAGCGTTAGGCATGGCTAATTCTTGCGCTACGGATACCATAGCGGCTTTTATAGGTATGTCTCCCGTACCTACGTTTTCAGCGAAACGCATGAGTACTTCGTACCTAGGAAGTTTTTTCTTCTTGCTGTCGTAAGTCTTCATAGGTGCCCTATGTAATTTCTAAGATGCTAGCCACAACATGTAGTCTGTTAGCAGTAGCAGCGGCGACTTTTAGTATCTCTGTGGGCTGTAGTACTATAGGAGCAGTTAGTAGTTCTACTGTGGCGTTTGCGCCAATAGCTTTTGTTTTAAATAGGCTGTAAACAGTACTACCATTAGTCAAAGTAAGCGTTACAGTATCAGCATTACCGGAATCTTCCGATACTAATATAGACTTAATTATACTTGTAGTAAGGCTATCCGCAGTGTACAGAACTGTTGCGTTAGTAGTAGTTACGTCTAGCTTTGCATTTGTGTAAGTATTAGCCATTATCCTATAAACCAAGTAGTAGCTTCTGCTTGCTGGGCAAGCGTAGCATTTCGTAGGGCATTATCTAACTGATTAAAGTAGATACGCAGCACTTTGTTAAACTCTTCAAACGACTCTTGGTCGTATGCCTGCGGAGGGAACGGCAAGGCAGGAGCGCGGAAAGGTACATTGTACCTAGTATTGTCTACAGCCATTACCGTCTCCCGTCTGCTCGCATATCTATACGTGGGCTACCCAACTGCCAAGTAACTCCAATCTCGCTAGATTCTACCTTTATAGCAAGCTGGCGTCCACGTACGCGTGTGAATATCTGCCCTGTGAACTGCTCTACTGGTAACGTAGCAGTGCGCGTAATCCCTCCACTATTAGAGCCTCCTACAGAGGCTGGATCATTATACCCCGAACCGGAGTTCTGCAAGGGCAACAACGTCATGGTAGCCATAGGAGAGCCTACTTCAGAGCCGTCAAACGTAATGTCCGGCAGTATGCGCCATATAAAGGCAAACTGATGCCCGTCTTCCAGATCAAACTGTGCAGAGGATACGTACGCAGGTATAGCCGCAGTGACTGCTGTTTCGTTGTCGTCAACACCCTGCTCGTGGTTAACCAAGTTGTTACTGTACGTAGCAGCTAGTGGGTAGTTTCTTAACCCCGAATCAAGCCATGCCGTACGACTCATAGTACCGTAGTACCATACTTTCTCTAGGTAGTTGTACACCACATACCTGTCTGACACGTTAGAGTCTGTAGAACAATACCACCACCAAATCTCATGGTAAGACTCGTTAGTCCCTGCAAACACCTGCTCGTACTGCTCTGTATTAAAATCGTTGAATATAAACTTGCGTAAGTCGCACTGTAAAGGTTGAGTACGGCCATCGTACATGTAGAACTTGTCCTTACCCATCCAGTAAGCCACGCCGTTAGCGTAGGCCACAGCGTTTTGTGCAGCGATAGAGATGTTCTCACCGACTAACTGTGCAGTCCACACAGCGGGGGCACCAACGTACTGTAACGCGTATAGGGCAGAGTCAGTCCACACTAGTACTTCTTGACGTGCTTGTTTAGCAGCAACGATCTGTGTGCCGTTAGATAGGATAAGGTCGCCCGCTTGGTTAGTCGCGCTAGGTGACCAGTTAGTAGCGTCTTCTTGGTCTGACCAACGGACTAGCATGGGATTAACAGTGGAGGAGAAAATCTCATTTGCACCGAAACAAAACACAAACCTGTTAATATCAGACACGAGGATTAGCTTCTGTGACGTTGGTACTTCCGTACCTGCAAGAGCTACTGCCCTAGTGGTTAGCCCGTTTGTGGCATCCCAGCGGTATATAGAGCCATCACGCGGCCCGAAGATAAGGTCTTCACCGAAGTTAGCTTGGCTCCACAGGCGAATAGAGTCAGTAGATGTAACACCAACCCCCCATGTGCCCGAACCCCAGCTACTTGCGCCCCAACCTACTAAGGGAACAACAAACGCAGGGCCAATGTTAATCTGGTATGCAGCCGTTACTGTACCACCACCTGTAGCACTAGAACTTGCATTAGTGCCCGCATCAATCGTATACACGTTAGAAGTAGTAGTTTCAGTTAGCTGATACTCGGCGTTTAGAGTAAGCCCGCCTACAGCACTTGCACCACTAAACGTAACAAAGTCCCCGTCAGAGTATCCGCCGTTAGCGTCAGTAACCTCTACTATAGGCGAACCACTAGTAGTCTCAAACGGGTTAGTCAGGGTTACAGTAGCACGTAAGGGTGTGATGTCGTTGTAAGCGCCGCCGTTTTCGATGTAGAACTTCAAGTTAGTGCCTACGCCGATCAGGTTCTGACTACCTAGGGTAACCCAGTTCCATAAAGAGCGGCATACACCTAAGAATGTAGTAGCTGATATACGCTGCCACCCACCTATCTTTTCCGGCGTACCTTGGCGAAACCGTATCTTATCGCAGTCGTACCAACCACCTTCGCTAGTGTAACGCGTGTTCTCTCGGTTAATCCCTGCTTTTAACTGTAATTTTTTAAGGGGCATGTTTTACCTACTAGTAGCACCAACACATTGGCTCAGTCTTACGAGTGTCAACGTGTACGAAGGTTTTTGCAACTCCTACGGACATTCCCATAGCTGAAGCGTGTTTGACGATAGCCATGCGTTGTGCGCCCCCAGATACCTTAATATCTGCGGCAATGCCTTGTGCATGAGTTCCTAATTTTTTACCCGCTGCAACCTTTGCAGCTTCTATACTATGGTCTTTACTTCTGTACCCGCTAGTAATTGTAAACGGGAAGTCACAGACCTCGCGCAAATGCTCTAGTACTTTAAGGAACCCAGTGTCCATAGCGTTTTCGCCAGTTTCTTGGCAATCAAACTCTCCTATTTTAAAGTACTTCATTTCTATATGACTCCAAATGCTTTAAACGCTATGTATAAGCTCAAAGGCAGTATAACTAATCCTCCTGTACCCCAAAGCAATACAGCCCAAAAAAGTGCTATGTTATTTGCTATTTTATTTTTGCGTATACGCTCTGCTTTTTCTCTATTTCTTTTGCACTCAGACTGAAATTGTAGCCAGTCTTTGTACATATCTGCTCGTCCTGCATAGATCATGTACTCTTTAAGCCATTCTTCCTGCTCTTTGATCTTTTCAAGCTCCATAAAGCACTGGAGTTCTTCTTTACCTCCGCCCTTCTGGGCTTTCTTAACGATAGCTGACTTATTGTCAAAATATTCCGTGGCTTTAGCCGAAACATCATAAAGCTCTTTGCCATTAGACAAGGCTTTTTTAATGACTTGAAACGCAGCATTAGCTGCCGCTATTTCGGCTAACATTACTTTTCTCTTTGAACCCCTTTAACTTTTTCGGCAGTCCTCATCGCTCCAAGGCCAAGCATCCCCATTAGCACTGTTGTGAGCAATGAGCTATCCACGGCAGGAACCGTAAACCATATGCCTATAATAGGCGATAAAATCGTAGAGTATACAAGTGCGAAACAACATGACCAACCGACAGCGGGTCGCCATCCGGCTACGAAAAGATTTTTATGTGCCGCTTCAACCTTATTGACCTCTAGTTGACCCTTGGCAATCTCTAAAGCATGACGCTCGGCCATAGTGCTAATCTCATGCGCCAAGGCATTCTTCTGATCTTTGTCTTCGATAAACTTGTCAAGAAGACCTGTAACTGGGCCAATAAGACTGGATAAAATCGCCATCTACAACCTCTCTACAATAAACAACCCGATTATTAGGGGGTAAATACCCCACAACATAAGTTCAGACCTTTTAAATCTTTCGCTACCTGAGTCTAAGCGTTTCTCTATGTTGGTATACCGCACCGTACATTCTCTTTCGTGGGCTTCAAGTTTTAGTAATGCTTCTTTTACAGTTGCCATTTTGGAGCCTTTTAATCGTGTACTGGAACTTTTTTAGGGTTAACATACTTAGGAACACAATAAGCCATTACGGGCGTATGGTATTTCTGATGTGTTCCTTGAACAGTTAACTCTTCTGCAAAATGCCTACATCTAG
>Ga0209482_1001566_pt1 | contig 15407 bp, 13 predicted proteins | sample CoawatmetaG10DNA_FD_187512 | JGI IMG/M metagenome (GOLD analysis project Ga0209482, IMG submission 187512) | Marine microbial communities from the West Antarctic Peninsula - Coastal water metaG104-DNA (SPAdes) (version 2) | ecosystem: Environmental > Aquatic > Marine > Coastal ...
GTTTATAGGCTTTTAAAAAATTTACATGATCTTCATCTCTTTTTGTTAAGATCTTTATAAATTGATCATAAATTTCTGGATGGTCTTTTAAGTATTGATCTGTGAACCATCTTTTTAGTGCTTGTTTAGAAATAGGTTTATTTAACTTAGCTTGCTCAAACCTTTCTATGACTAAACTTCTTTGCTCTATAGTTCTTCTATATGTAGTTCCAAGCAATGTTAAGGTTTTTAATTTATCCTGAAATTTTGAAGCAAAGTCTAATGCAACTAATGAACCTAGAGAGAATCCAATTAGATTAATCTTATCTATTTTCAAAAATTGTAATAAATAATCTAATTGGTTTGAAAAATCATTCAAAGTAACCTCCTCTTTACCATAAGGAGTTCTTCCATGACCTAACAAATCATAAGCAATTATTGAATGATTATTTAAAGATTTAATTTGAGGCCCCCACATTCTATGATCTAGTCCAACACCATGAATGAACACTAATGGATCTGTATTATTATCAATAAATGAGTAATAATTTTGATTTGTGTCAAAATTTTGAGACATCCAATTACTTAGGGTCTAGTCCCATTTCTTTCATATCTTGATAACGATCTCCTGTTCTTGCATGAGCTCTACCACTCGAGGCTCCACCGATAGCAATAACGATTTCATCATCAAAAGGGGCATCATGTATAGTAAATTCATGAGTAAGATAATAAGGCCTTAGACCAGAATCTGTTTTATGCATCATTGGGATGGACATTTTTGATCCAGCAGGTCCCCTAGTGTTGGTAAAGCTTAAATAAGATGTTCCACCAACAGCATCTCTAAACTTATTTCCAAATCTTAAAGTGTGAATAAATGCTGATGCATGCTCAATTTCACCGTCAAGCCCGACTGTACCAGCTTTACCATAGGCTAAAATTTTTTCAGGTGTGCCAATTTCTTTTATTAACTCAGGAACTAAAATATCACCTAACTTCGGTGCTAAATCTAAAATGATTGGTTTTAAATCTTCAACAAAACCTTCTCCACTCCATGGATTTTTAAATACAGCAGCAACCGAAACTAGTAAAACAGGTTCTTTGGCTTCCTTACCACCTTCAATAAAAGTCTTGTCTACAAATTTTGTAAACTTTCTAAGTTCTAGTTTCATTAACTTGCTTTCTCAATACTTGAATTATCTAAATTAATCTTAGGTATAACTTCATCATTAAACAGTTTTATACTTCTCATGCAAGCTTCATGATCTATTCCAGGAAAATTAGACCAAACTTGTAAGTTTTGTAAATTCAATTCAGATTTTAATTCATTAATTTTGTTAACCACATACTCTGGAGTTCCAAATAATAAATTTCTTTTATGTAAAAAATCATAATTGAGTAAATCTAATTTATGTTTAGTTTCAGGCAGTTCTTCTTCTGGATCCATATGATTACCTAATCCTCTCCAGTGACATACCCATTTCATATAATTGATAATATGTTCACCAGCCATTTTTTCAGCTTCTTCCATAGTTTCAGCTACAAACATATCTCTGACTAAAGACACACCTTCACCTAGTGGAACTTCTCTATTTTCTGCTTTAGATTTTGCATCTTTATAAATCTCAAATCTTTTCTTTAAAGCTTTAACAGTAGGTATCCACATTATTGTATTTAAACCATTCTGTGCTGCCCATTCAATTGAACGTGCACCATCAACAACTTGCCATATTGGAGGATGAGGTTCTTGTTTTGGTTTTGGTACAACACTTATTTTTTTTATTTCATTTGTTGTCGTATCTAAAAACTTTTCACTTGGAGGACTCATGTCATGTTGCCAAGTAAAATTTGGTGATGGATAAGTATAAAATTCACCCTTATGACTAAAAAATTCCTCAGTCCAAGCTTTTTTCATGATTGTTAAAGATTCATCAAATAATCTAAAATTTTTAGCTTGATCTTTTAAGTCGGCCTCTTTGTTCATATTAATGGCTTCTCTTCCATAAATTCCTCTACCAATACCAACATCAACTCTACCTCCAGACAGTTGATCTAGTAAAGCTATGTCTTCAGCTAGACGGATAGGATTATGAAATGTAATTACATTACAAGCTTGACCTATTCTAATTTGTTTTGTTCTAGCTGCTGCATCAACACCCATCATTAATGGGTTAGTACAAGATTCCATTCCTTCGTGATTAAAGTGATGCTCTGTATACCAGATAGACTCCCAATTATTCTCATCACAGTAAGTGGTGATTTCCTGGGTTTCTTTTAATAATTGATTGTATGGTTTATGATCCCAATTAGTAGTGTTACAAAAATATCCAAACTTCATTCAAACCTCCTTAAATAGTTAAATTTAAAGACGACTGATCCCACTTTCGTATTCTTTAGTACCGTTTAAACCTTAAGTAACGACGAGTTATGTACGCTTTTTTTGAAACTCTATTTTAACTAGACTCCTTATTCAATATATATTTAATCCATATATTACAGGCAATTTATGAAATTAAATAAAGTTGAACCAAGATATATCTCTAAATCCAACCCAAGAATTGGTTTAATCACATTAGGTAGTGATTTTAGAATTGAAAAAGATTTTAATAATGTGATCTATGGAAGGGATATCGATCTCTACGTAAATAGAATTCATTGCTATAACCCACTGACCAATGAAACTTTAGCCAAAATGGCAGATGATATTACAGAAGTTGCTAAAGATATTTTACCAGATCAAAAATTAGATTGCGTAGCATATGGGTGCACGTCTGGAACAGTTGCAGCTGGGTACAAATCAATAAAAGAAAAAGTAAACTTAGCTAAGCCAGAAGCAAAAGTAACTACACCTATAACCTCTGCAATTAAAGCTTTAAATATTCTGGGTATTAATAAAATATCTATTTTTACACCTTACACAAAGACAATAAATGAATCTGTGGTTAATTACTTTAAAAAAGAAAATATTAATATTAATTCTTTAACTTATTTTGATATTGATTCTGATTTAGATATTGGAAAAGTTGATGAAGATTATTTGTTTGATGTACTATCGAAAATAGACCTTGATGATAGTGAGGCATTATTTGTTTCATGCACAGCTTTACCAGCATTATCTATAATCAATAAATTAGAAAAAAAAATAAACAAAGTTGTTCTATCAAGTAATCAAACTTTAATCTGGGACTCTCTGAATGCAATTAATTATAAAGAAAAGATTGACGGTTTTGGAAAATTATTTAATAGTTAAGCTATATGAATTTTAGTAAAGAAGAATACAAAGCAAGATTAAAAAAAGTTCAAAGCTTAATGCAAGAAAAAGGCATAGAGTTATTAATCTCTAGTGATACAGCAAATATGAACTATTTAACTGGTTATGATGCCTGGTCATTTTATTACGCTCAAGCTGTAATTGTGCATGTAAATGCTGATGAACCATTATGCTGGGTTAGAAAACAAGACTCAGGTGGAGCCTATATAAAAACTTATTTAAAAAATGAAAATATTTTAGTTTATGATGAAAAATATATTCATACTTGGCCACTTCATCCATTTGATAATTTAGTAGAAATTATAAAAGAGAAAAAATGGGATAAACTTACAGTTGGTTTAGAAATGGATAGTCATTATTTTACAGCTTATTGTTATGAAAAGATGAAACAAGGGTTACCAAATGTAAAGTTAAAAGATTCTGAAAGATTAGTTAATTGGGTCCGTGTTGTTAAATCTAATGCAGAGATAGAACTTATGAAATCTGCAGCAATAATTTCTCAAAAAGGAATGCAAACAGCAATTAATGTAATAAACCCTGGTGTCAGACAGTGTGATGCAGTTGGAGAAATTCAAAAGACCTTATTTTATGGAACACCAGAGTTTGGGGGTGAGTACTCTAGTATTGCAACACTACTTCCAACAGGAAAAGGTACTTCAGCATCACATTTGACAGCAACACAAGACAAATTTGTTGAGGGAGAGGCTACAATTATTGAACTTTCAGGGGTATATCAAAGGTACCATTGCCCAATGGCTAGAACAGTTTTACTTGGAAAGCCTGATCAAAAGAAAATTGATACAATGAATAAAACAAATGAGGCACTTCAAGCAGGAATAGATGCAGCAAAGCCTGGACAAACAGCAGATGACGTTGCGCAAGCTTTTTGGAAAATTCTAGATAAATATGGAATAGAAAAAACCTCTAGAACTGGGTATTCAATAGGAATTGGTTATCCACCAGATTGGGGTGAGCATACCCTTAATATATCTAAAGGTGATATGACTATTTTAGAACCAAATGTTACTTTTCATATGATTGCTGTAATGCAATTTGGAGGGTGGGGTGTTGAAGCATCAGAAGCAATACGAATAACCGACAAAGGCTGTGAGTTATTTTGTAATTTTTCAAAAGATCTACATATCAAGTAGTTGAAATAAAAAAACTTGATAAATAAGCTAACAAATGTTTTAAATCCCCTGGAGAAAATATGGCAAAAAATAAAGAATTTGTAAAATTTGATAATGTAGACAAAAGCTACGACGGCAAAGTATTAGTCGTTAAAGGATTGAATCTAGATATTGAAGAAGGTGAGTTTGTAACTATGTTGGGGCCCTCAGGTTCTGGCAAAACAACTTGTTTAATGATGCTAGCAGGATTCGAAACTGCAACTCATGGAGAAATTTATCTTGATGGTAAGGTAATTTCAAATATTCCACCTCACAAAAGAGGGATTGGAATGGTATTCCAAAACTATGCTTTATTTCCACATATGACAGTTTATGAAAATTTAGCTTTTCCATTAAGAGTGAGAAAAATTCCAAAAGATGAAGCAGATAAAAAAATTGATAAGGCTTTATCAATGGTGTCATTGCAAGGATTTGATTCAAGAATGCCGATGCAATTATCTGGTGGACAACAACAACGTGTTGCTGTTGCAAGATCATTAGTTTTTGATCCACAAGTAGTACTTATGGATGAGCCACTTGGAGCTTTAGATAAAAATTTAAGAGAGAGTATGCAGTATGAAATTAAACATATTCATGAAAGCATTGGTGTAACAGTTGTTTATGTAACACACGACCAAACTGAAGCGTTAACAATGTCAAACCGTATTGCAGTTTTTAATGATGGTAAAGTTCAGCAGTTATCAAGCCCAGATGAATTATATGAGAAACCGATTAATTCTTTTGTTGCTGAGTTTATTGGAGAAAATAATAAATTTTTAGGTCAGGTTGCAGATATTTCAGGTGATAAATGCAAAGTAAAATTAGAAGATGGTACAGAAATTTTAGCAAATCCTGTTGCTGTAAAAGCAAAAGGAGATAAAACTAAAGTTTCACTAAGACCTGAAAGAGCTATTATAGATCCTACAGACAAAATGGATAACAATCACAAAGGTAAAATTGAAGAAATAATTTATCATGGTGATCACACAAGACTTAGAGTTGATTTACTTGGTAATAAAGATTTTATTCTTAAAGTACCAAATAGCACAGCAAGATTAGACCTTAAAAAAGGCAATGTACTAAATATAGGCTGGAACAGTGTTGACTGTAGAGCTTTAGATACAAAATAATCCTTAAAATAACCTAAAGAAATAAAGGCAAATAAGACATAATTGGCTGTTGACTAAACTGGCCTATATTGTTTTACTTTCACTTTATAAAATAACAAACGTTAACGTTAAATAGGAGAGAAAATGAAAAAACTAAGTAAACTATTACTAGCCATTTCTTTTGTACTTTCTATCACTTCTTCAGCATTTGCAGTAACTGCAGTGTCTTGGGGTGGAGCATATACAGAAAGTCAGAAGCTAGGTTATGGTGATCCAACAGCAAAAAAATTAGGTATACCGATTAATTGGGTAGACTATTCTGGTGGATTATCTGAAATTACAGCTCAAAAAGAAGCTGGTGCAATTACATGGGATATCATTGATGTTTATGCTATGGACACTATCAATGGATGTGACGAAGGTCTATTTGTTGAATTCGATTTCGATAATGATTTCGGACCAGGTGCTGATGGCGTAAAAGCAAGTGATGATTTCTTCGCACCAATGCCTAGTAAATGTGCTGTAGGAAATATTTTATATTCTTGGAACTATGCTTACAATCACGATACGATTGGTAGCAAAAAACCAACAACTATAAAAGATTTCTTTAATACTAAAAAATTCCCTGGAAAAAGAGGAATTTATGGTTCTGCATTAACAAATCTTGAATTAGCTATGCAAGCTGACGGAGTAAATGTTGGTAAAGGCAATGGTCTTGTTTACAGAAAGCTTAATGCTGACGGTGGTATTGATAGAGCAATTGCTAGAATTAAGAAATTATGTGAGGATCCTAATGGCGGATGTGTATTCTGGTCAGCAGGAGCTAAACCACCTGAATTATTAGTATCAGGTGAAGTTGTTATGGCTACTGGTTGGAATGGTAGATTCTTTGGTGCTGAAATGAGTGGAGCTCCACTTACACAAGTATGGGATGGTCAAGGTCTTGATTATCAGTACATGGTTGTAGTTAAAGGTGGACCAAACGAAGCTGATGCTATGAAAGTTATTAAAGAAATGATGAGCACTGAAGGTTTAGCGGGTTCTGCAAAACATATTGCATACGCACCTTTCAGAAAATCTTCTTTAGAAGTTATAGCTAAAGGGGAGCCTTGGTATAAAGATGGTAAAACAAATATGTTACCTCAAATGCCATCATCTAAAAAGAACACAAAAAAATACTTCTTAGTTGATGCTGTTTTTTGGGCTGATAATAGCACAGAAATCAACGAAAAATGGGAAGCTATGAAATCTGGTCTGTAATTTAATTATAGATTAAATTTTAATAAAATTTAGGGCGGTTAAAAATAACCGCCCTTTTTTTTTAAATTATGAGTACAGAAAAAATTTTAACATCAGATGGTTTACCATTAGCGCAAAGCTTAAAAAAAGCTGAAAGAATAAACAAAATTAAAGCTTTTTTGTTAGTAGCACCTTTGCTATTTTTTTTATTAATTACATATATTTTTCCAATAGGTGAAATGTTTACCAGAAGCGTTGATGATACAATGATCACTAACATGCTTCCAAAAACATTTAAAGCAATGGAGAACTGGGATGAGCAAGAATTACCACCAGAAGAAGTCTTTTCAAGTTTTTTAGATGATTATAGGCTTTTGATCAAAAATAAAACACAAGGAAAACTTACTCAAAGACTGAACAAAGAAAAAAATGGCTTTAATTCAATTCTAAAAAAATTGAAAAGAAAAATGAAAAAATTTGAAGTGGGTAATTATAAAGAGCAAATAATGTCTGTTCATAAACGATTTGCAGATGTTGAATATTGGAGAGCTATTAAAAGGACAGCACCTCCTTATACTATAGCAAAATATTTAAAAGCAGTTGACATGTATGTAGATCAAAATGGTGATATTGTGCAAGTTGATGAAACAAGGCAGATATATAAAAAACTTTGGTTAAGAACCTTAGAAGTTGCTTTATTTGTTACAATTTTTACATTTTTAATGGGATATCCAATCGCACATTTATTAGCTACCATACCAATGAAGTACAGTAATTTATTAATGATTTGTGTCCTTTTACCTTTTTGGACTTCGCTACTTGTGAGAACTGCTAGCTGGATGATTTTGCTTCAGCAGCAAGGAGTTGTAAATGATTTCTTTGTAATGATTGGATTAGTTGCCGACGATGCAAGGCCTGAGATGATGTATAATAAGATTGGAACTTACGTTGCTATGTCACAAATTTTATTACCCTTTATGGTTTTGCCACTTTATAGTGTGATGAAAACAATCTCTCCAAGCTTAATGAGAGCAGGAAAATCTTTAGGAGGAACTCCATTTGTATCCTTTTGGAAAATTTATTTTCCATTAACAATTTCAGGAATTGGTGCTGGATCTTTGTTAGTTTTTATACTTGCTGTTGGATATTATATAACTCCAGAATTAGTTGGAGGAGCCTCAGGTAAACTTATTAGCAATCAAATTGCTTACCATATGAAACAAACATTAGACTGGAGTTTTGCATCTGCAATGGGATTAATGTTGTTATGTGGAGTTTTGTCAATTTATTGGATTTATAACAAGCTTGTTGGAATTGATAATATTAAATTAGGATAAAATATATGGCACTACCAAGTTATACAGAAACAAGATACAGAATTTGGCATTATATTTATTTATTTATATGTACAAGTGTTTTTATATATTTGATTGCACCATTATTTGTAATTTTTCCACTATCATTTAGTGGAGATGAGTTTTTAGTTTTTTCAGAAGGCATGAAAAGACTCGATCCTGATGCTTTTTCTACTAGGTGGTATAAGGATATGGTTTGGGGAACTAAAAACCCATGGGGTTTAGCTGCAAAAAATAGTTTAATGATAGCTTTTTTTGCAACAATAGGCTCTGTACTTATTGGAACACTTGCTGCAGTTGGGTTAAGCAGCAGGCACATGCCTTATAAAGGAATTATCATGGCTATATTAATTTCCCCAATGATTGTGCCATTAATAATTTCTGGTGTAGCAATCTTCTTTTTTATGGCAAAAGTTGGTTTAGCTGCAACACACACAGGAATTATTCTTGCTCATATAATATTAGGCACTCCATTTGTAATAATAACTGTGACAGCAACTTTATCTGGCTTTGATCATAGTGTTACAAGAGCTGCATCAAGTTTAGGCAGCACACCAATAAATACTTTTATGAAAATAACTTTACCACTTATTCTACCTGGAGTTATATCTGGTGGACTATTTGCTTTTGTAACTTCTTTTGATGAAGTTGTCGTTGTGTTATTTTTAGCAGGGTTGGACAATACAACAATACCAATTCAAATGTGGATTGGTCTAAGAGAACAATTAAGCCCAACAATTTTAGCTGTAGCTACATGTTTGATAATATTATCTACCTTAATTCTAGTTACTGCAGAACTTCTTAGAAGAAGATCTGAGAGATTAAGAGGAATAAGTAGATAATTCGTTTACTAATTTCACCATTTTTATTATAAATACTAATCCAATTTTAAATCTTATGGAAATTAAAAAAGTAGTAGTTATTGGTTCAGGAACAATGGGTAGTGGTATTGCAGCACATCTATGTAATGCAAATATCCCCGTAACCTTATTGGACTTAAAAACAGAGATAAGTGAAAGGGCTAGAGAAAAAATTTACACATCAAAACCTCCACTTTTATTGGATAAGTCAAAAATAAATAACATCATAGTAGGAAATATTTCAGACAATTTTGATGAAGTAAAACAAGCTGACTGGGTAGTAGAAGCTGTTGTTGAAAGAATAGATATTAAACATGATATTTATGAAAAAATATTTAAGGAAAGAAAAAGAGGTGCAATAGTATCTTCAAACACCTCATCTATACCTATTAAAGTATTATCTGAACATTTATCAGAAGAAGAAAAAAAAGATTTTTGCATTACACACTTTTTTAATCCAGTTAGATATATGGGGTTATTAGAGATAGTTAAAAATGAAAATACTGATCTGGATAAAATAAACTCTTTAAAAAATTTTTGTGAAACAGAACTTGGAAAAGGTGCAATTATTTGTAATGACACACCAGGTTTTTTAGGAAATAGAATAGGTGTTTTTGCAATGCAAGTTGCAATGACTGAGGCTTTTAAAATGAAACTTAGCATAGAAGAAGCAGACACAATTTTTGGAAGACCAATGGGTATACCAAAAACAGGAGTATTCGGCCTTTATGACTTAATTGGTATTGATTTAATGGCTGATGTTTTAAAAAGTTTTATTAAAGAATTACCAGAAAATGATCCTTTTCAAACGGTTGCAAAAGAAATTCCTTTAGTAAAGACGTTAATTGAAACTGGGTATACAGGTCGAAAAGGCAAGGGTGGGTTTTACAGAATTAATAAAACTGGTGTAGTTAAAGTTATGGAAGCAATTAATCTTGAAACTGGAGAATATTCACCAAGTAAAAAAATTGATATTAAGTCAGATAAAGTTAATCTTAAAAAATTAATTTTAAGAGATGATAAGTATGGTGAATATGCATGGTCTGTTATTTCTAAAATTATTAAATATGCCTCGTCTTTAGTTCCTGCAATTACAAAAGATTTCAATGATATTGATGAAGCAATGAGACTAGGTTTTAATTGGACTAAAGGCCCATTTGAAATGTTAGAAGAAATTGGTATTGAAAATTTTTTCAAAAAAATTGATCAATTTGAAGGAAATACTTTTCTAGAAGGTTTATCTAAAACTAAAAATCAGGATTTCTATGGATCTAGACAAAAATATACTGAAATTGAAACACTTGGAAAGGTTAAAAGAAAAGCATTAAGTGTAGACAGGAATAATTCTGCACAGATATATAGATTTAAAGATTATAACATTGTTGAGTTTATAACTAAAGCAAATGCACTGGACTACGATTCAATGGATGCCCTAAAAAAAGCTACAGATAAACCATTGATTATAATAAATGAGAGTATGCAATTTTCTGCTGGAGTAAACTTAAGCTATACAATGGACTTTGCAAATAAGAGTGATTTTAAGTCTATAGAAAAATTTATTAGGTATTTTCAAGAGACCTGTAAACACCTTAAGTATTCTAAACACCCAGTTATTTCTGCACCTTCAGGATTAACACTTGGTGGAGGATTTGAAGTTATGGTTCAAAGTAATTTTGTAGCCTCACATACAAATATTGTAGTTGGATTAGTAGAAACGATAGTTGGATTAATACCAGCTGGTGGAGGATGCAAGGAAATGTTAGCAAGATGGCTTGACACAGATGAGGCTAAAAAAGACCCTCATTATGCTTCCTTAAAAGTATTCGATATTATTGGTTATGGAAGAACTGCAACCTCACCAGTTGAGGCAGAGCCTATGAAATATTTAAAACCTGAAGATAAAAAGATAATGAATAGAAACAGTCTATTAGAAGTTTCAAAAAAAATATTAGATAGCAATAAAGAATTTAAAGCCCCATTAGAGACTAAATTTAAACTACCAGGAAAAACTGTTTTAATAGAGATGGATAAAATTATAGAAAAACTTTATAACGATAAAGTTATTCTTGATCATGGTTTAGTTGTAGCTCAAGAACTAGCACACGTTCTTAGTGGTGGAGATACTACAATAGATAAAACTTTATCTGAAGATGATTTGTTTAAATTAGAATTGGATGCTTTCATGAGATTAATCGATACTAAAAAAACTCAGGAGAGAATTAAGCACACATTGGCAACTGGTAAACCTCTAATCAATTAATTATTTTAAAGCTTTTTATAAAATCTGGTCTAGGAACTATAGGATATTTAGGTACAAATTTTACTGTTTCTAAAACCTCTAATCCATAAAGAACCTTACCAACAGGTGTGTATTCTCCCTCATATAGAGGCTCATCTTGAAGTATTATGAAAAATTGGCTGTCTTCTGTATTTAATTTGGAGGTTCTGGCTAAACCAACACTTCCTCTGATATATTTAAATTTTCCTTCTAGCTCTGATTTAATTAAACCAAGTCCAGATTTTCCAGATCCGATTTTTGTATAATCTAAATTCCCTTTTCTACCAAACTCTAAGTCACCAGCTTGAATCAGTTTACCCTCTATAACCCTGTGAAAAGCTACATCATCATAAGCACCAGACCCAATTAAAGTTTTGAATCTTTTAACAGCTTTAGGAGAAATATTTGGATATAATTCTATTATAATATTCCCACAGCTTGCATTAATAATCACAATATTTTCACGATTATTAAATTCAATCTTATTAGGGTCGTAATTTTTAACAAATAAACATTTATTTTTTAGAATTACTAATGATGTTAAGGATAAAATTCCTAATATAATTAAAAAACATAATATAATTTTTTCTGATGTTGAGATTTTAATTTTATTTATCATTTTAAAAATTAAAAGTATTATCTATCTTTAGTATATTCTTCTTAATAAATAATATTTTTTTTTTAATAATAGGATCTTCAATGCTAATTTGATCTTGGTAAAAAACTAAATGAGAAAAAACTTCAGCCATATCTTCTGATGCAGTAGATTTTGCATATTCTGTAAAAAAACCACTATTATTATCTAATAAATTAAGATTCCATTTATTATTACAAGTTGAGCAATCACTATATTTAAAATTTTTTTTATTAAAATTTTTCCATACGTCTTCACTAAATAAATATTTGTAGTTATCGTTAACAATATGAAATAATTCATGGTGAATAGCTCTTTCAAAGTGGTTTTCATTAAACTTAATATCAAGAATTAAAGTTCTTGTTTTATTATTAGGTATTCCAGCAGTATTAATTTCTGCTACAGATAAATTTTCACACAAAACTATATATTTTAAATTAATTTTTTTTAAAAAGTGTAAAGAATATTTATCAAGATTTTTTTTAATAATTTTATATTTTTTATCTAAAATTTTTTTAGATGAATTATAACAATTAATATTCTTTTTAACATTAACACCTAATCTAAATGGTTTAGTAGCATATAAATATCGCAGTCCATTTTTGGTATCGATATTATAAATTTCTAGATTAGGAATTTTAATTAAATCATAAATGGTGTTAGCCTTAAGAGGAGTCATGAATACAAAAAAAAGTAAAAAAGCTCTGAATAAGATCATAAAAAATAATTTTGAAGATATTCTAAATTATAAGAATATGGTACATTTTATTTATAAATGAAAAAAGAAAAAAATAAAAACCCAATTCAACCTGTTAGTGGAACTAAAGTCCCGAGATTTGCTGGACCATCTACTTTTGCAAGATTACCAGAATTAAGAGATGTTGAAAGTTGTGATGTAGCAATTGTGGGAATTCCATTTGACGCTGGTACTAGTTATAGGCCAGGAGCTAGATTTGGTCCAATGAGTATTCGACAGGCATCAAGACATTTAAGAACAAATTATCATCCAAGTTATGATGTCGAACCTTTTAAGGTGCAGCAAGTTGCAGATGCTGGAGATATAACCTGTAATCCATTTAGTATTGATGAATCGATAAAACAGATTGAAGCTGGAGCAACAGATTTGTTGAATAAAGTTGGTGGTATAATTAGCCTAGGTGGAGACCATACAATTGCTGTACCATTATTAAGAGCAATTAATAAAAAATGTAATGGCCCAGTTGCTTTAGTGCATTTTGATGCGCATTTAGATACTTGGGATACATATTTTGGTGCTCCTTATACACACGGAACTCCTTTTAGAAGAGCAAGAGAAGAGGGCTTATTTTTAGATGATGCTTCAATGCATGTTGGTATTAGAGGTCCTCTTTACAGTAGAGATGACATTAAAAATGATGAAGAATTTGGTTTTAAAATTATTCATTGTGATGAGTTTCAAACACAAGGCACAGATAAAATTGCTGAAAGAATTAGAAAAAGAGTTGGTAACAATCCACTATATTTGTCTATTGATATAGATGTTTTAGATCCAGCTTTTGCCCCAGGCACAGGTACGCCTGAAATTGCTGGTATGACCACAAGAGAGATGGTCAATGTTCTAAGAGGACTGTCTGGTTTAAATCTTGTTTCTGCTGATGTGGTTGAAGTCTCCCCAGCATATGATCATGCTGAAGTTACTTCATTAGCTGCAGCAACAATTGTTTATGAATTAACAAATTTATTTGCAAAATCATAAAGAAAGGATAGTTTCTCAAAATGCTAGATAAGAAAAAATTTTATATCAATGGTGAATGGGTTTCCCCAAAAAAACCAAATGATCTTAACGTAATAGATCCATCAACTGAAGAAGAATGTGCCGTTATATCTTTAGGTGGAATAGAAGATGTAAATGATGCAGTAAGTGCTGCTACTAAAGCTTTTGAAAAATGGGCGTTTTCTTCTAAAGAAGAAAGATTACAATATTTAGAAGCTTTGTATGTTGTTTATAAAAAAAGATGGGCGGATATGGCTAAGGCTATAACCCTTGAAATGGGAGCGCCAATTGATTTTTCAACACAATTACAAGCTGGAACTGGAGCTAGCCATATAAAATCTTATATAAAAGTTTTAAAAGAATATACGTTTGAAGCAAAATTAGGAGAGCATGCTCTTAATAATAATATTTTACATGAACCAAAAGGAGTTTGTGCATTAATTACTCCATGGAATTGGCCGATGAATCAAACTTGCTTAAAAGTAATACCAGCTATTGCAGCAGGTTGTACAATGGTGCTTAAGCCATCTGAAATAGCTCCATTATCATCGATGATTTTAGCAGAAATGATTGACGAAATTAAATTACCAAAAGGTGTGTTCAATTTAGTAAATGGAGATGGTGCAATTACTGGAAATGCATTAACAAGTCACCCAGATGTAAACATGGTTTCATTTACGGGTTCAACTAGAGCAGGTGCTTTAATCTCTCAAAATGCAGCAAGTGATTTTAAAAGAGTTAGCCTTGAACTTGGTGGAAAAGGAGCAAACATTATATTCAAAGATGCAGATGCAGAAGCTGTTGAAAGAGGTGCTCTTAGATGTTTTAGAAATTCTGGACAATCTTGTAATGCTCCAACAAGAATGTTGGTTGAAAAATCAATTTATGCAGACACTGTTGAAAGAGTAAAAAATTTTGCTAACTCAATGAAGGTTGATGTTGCGACAAAAGAAGGTGATCATATTGGACCTGTTGTTTCAAAAGCTCAATTTGATAAAATCCAAGCGTTAATTCAAGTTGGTATTGACGAGGGTGCTAAATTAGTTGCTGGTGGAACGGGCAAACCAGAAGGATTAAACAAAGGTTATTTTGTTAAACCTACTGCATTTGCCGATGTTAATAACAAAATGCAAATTGCAAGAACAGAAATATTTGGACCAGTTTTATCAATTATACCTTTTGAAACAGAGGAAGAGGCAATCGAAATTGCAAACGATACTCCTTATGGATTGTTAAATTTTATTCAAACTCAAGATCAAGAAAAAGCTAATCGTGTTGCTAGAAAATTAAGATCAGGAATGGTTGATATTAATGGTGCTGGTTTAGCCCCAGACGCTCCTTTTGGTGGATACAAACATTCAGGTATTGGCCGTGAAGCTGGAAAATTGGGCCTAGAAGAATATTTAGAAGTTAAAGTAGTAAGTGGTTGGAACGACTAATTTACAATAGAGTTATCTTTAATTCCCTCAAGTAGATTTAAACATTTTTTTAGTTCATCAAGAATTATGAATTCATCAATTTTATGTGCTTGTTCAATTGAACCTGGACCACATACAACAGTGCTTATTCCTATTTCTTGAAATAATCCAGCTTCTGTCCCAAAAGAAACTACCTCTCTAGTGTTGTCACCAGTAAGACTTGAAACTAATTCACAAGCATTAGATGTTTCATCTCTATCAAATCCTGTAACCTCACCAATTATATTTTTTCTAATAGAAGAATTTGGAAATATTTTTTTCATATCGGGTAAAAGTATTTCATTA
>Ga0209482_1001567_pt1 | contig 15393 bp, 14 predicted proteins | sample CoawatmetaG10DNA_FD_187512 | JGI IMG/M metagenome (GOLD analysis project Ga0209482, IMG submission 187512) | Marine microbial communities from the West Antarctic Peninsula - Coastal water metaG104-DNA (SPAdes) (version 2) | ecosystem: Environmental > Aquatic > Marine > Coastal ...
AAACCAATTAAATAATTAGTTATATTTTAATGAAAATAAGAGATCGTTACATTGCTAAAACACTTTTAACCTACACAATAATTGTTCTTGTAGTTTGGATTAGTATCTACAGTTTTTTTAATTTTTTAGCAGAACTAAATAGCGTTGGTAAGGCTGGGTATACAATTTTTTCAGCTTTTACTTATATTGTTCTTCAACTACCTGAAGTTGCATACAGGCAAGCATCGCCAATAATATTATTGGGTTGTATTCTTGGTATGGGGCACTTGGCAACAACAGGACAGCTTCTTATTTTTCGGATATCTGGGGCTTCTATATTAAAAATTACATTACTTACTTTAAAAAGTTCTCTTATCTTTGTTCTTTTTTTTATTTCTATAGGAGAATTTTTAGCCCCAATTTCAAGTAATTTTGCCGAGAATAGCAGGCTTGATGCTTTTGGAAATTCTAGTGTGTCTATCAGTCAAGAGGGTTTTTGGATTAAGGATGGTGATAACTTTATTAATGTTAAAAAAAATATCAATGGTACATTATTTAGCGGAGTTACGGTAATTGAAGTTAACTCTTCAAATAAGATTGAAAGAGTAATTAAGTCAGAAAATGCTATATTTGATGGCAATTCTTTAGATATGAGTAGTAGTGAGATTTTTTCTATTAATGGGCTAAGTTTTTTTGATAGTGTTTCTTTAAAAGAGCGTAATTCTTATAATAAAATAGTTTCATTTGATCAAGACTTGATTGAGAGTTTAGAAAAAGAACCTGAAGATCTTTCAACTTGGACTCTTATTAAGCAGATTCGATTTTTGTCTGATAATAAATTACGTTCAGGGATTTTTGAGGTTGAGCTATATAAGCGTTTAATTCAACCTGTTACTCTTATTGCAATGATCTTGCTTGCAATGTTATTCATCTTTGGATCTATAAGAGACGTAACCTTGGGTAGGAAAATATTTTTTGGGGTCGCACTTGGCCTATCATTTGAAATGCTATCGAGAATTGCTAGTGCAATGGCATTGAGTTTTGACTTTAATCCTCTTATGAGCGCTATATTGCCTTCTATATTAGTAATGGTTATTTCAATAATGTTTTTGATTCAAAAATCTATGAGCTAATTATATGACTCAAACTGACTCAAAAATCGCAAAGCAAAAACTGAAAATACCAAATAGATTTGATGTTATTCTTCTTAATGATGACTACACTTCAATGGAATTTGTTGTAGATATATTACGAAGATTCTTTCAAAAAGAGTTTTTAGCTGCTGAGGCAATTATGCTTGCAATTCATATTGATGGAGAGGCAGTATGTGGAACTTATTCATATGATGTTGCGCAAACAAAAGTTAAGCAAGTGATAGGCTATTCTAGAGAAAATGATCAACCATTGATGGCTGTATTAAGGGAGCTAGGCGTATAATTTTTTTAATTTATTGTTTATTGAGATGATAAAATTTTATTACTATATAAATTTAAATAAGGAAAAAAATGTTAATTAAATCTATTGAATCATTAGATAAAGGTTTAAATGTTTTTTGGAGTGATAATTCCTTAAGTAACTATCCTTGGTTTTGGCTTAGAGACCATAGTGAAAGTAAAGAGGATTTACATCCAGATACCAAGCAACGACAGATTGATACATTTAGTAAGCCACTAAATAATTCTGTCAGTAGGATATGGCTTGACAGTTTTTCTAAAAGTATTTTTATTAAGTGGGATGATCAATCTCAAAGTAGTCTTTCTTTTGAATTGCTTCAAACTATGTCAGTGCCAAGATTTCCGCAGTCATATGCATTGAATTCTTTAAATGTGTGGAATTCATCTAATGAAATTAAAGATTTTCCTGAAATAACCTACCAAGAGTTTGTAGGTGATGGTGGAATAAATACTTGGTTGAATCATATCCAAAAAGTTGGTTTTGCTTTAGTAATAGAGACTCCTGAAACTCCTGAGGCAACAAAAGAACTTATGGAGAGAATGGCTTATATCAGAAACTCTATTTTTGGAGGTTTTTCTGTTTGGGATAATAAGCTTGAAAATCCGGATGATACTGCTTTTACATCTCTAGCGATTGAGCCTCATACAGATGGAACATATGTTCATGATGCGCCAGGCCTTCAAACCTTGCACTGCATAAAAAGAAATTCTATTGGTGGTGAAAATCAATTGATTGATGGCCTTGCAATTGCAGAAAAAATGAGGCATGAACATCCTGATGCATTTAATATTTTGTGTAAAGTTGATATTCCTGGACGCTATATCAAGCCAGATACTTATTTAGAAGCGCATCGACCTTTATTTCGTGTTAATGATAATGGTGATGTTATTCAAGTAAGCTTTAATAATCATGATCGTGCTCCTTTTAGGTTGGAAAATGATCTAATGGTTAAGTTTTATGATGCTTATAAAATCTTTCATAATCTAGCAAATGACCCAAGTCGCCAATTTGAGTTTATGTTGAATCCTGGAAAAGTGTTAACGTTTGATAATTGGCGACTTCTTCATGCACGTTCATCTTTGACAGGGTATCGCCAACTTTGTGGTGGTTATCATAACAGGGAAGATTTTGAAAGTAAATTGAGATCTATCTAACTATTTATTTAAGAATAATTTGAATTTTATTTTGATTTAAATTGCCTACAGTGATGTTAAAATTAAGAATTAATTGAGTTAATAACAAAAACAGTATTTTATGATTGAACAAGGATTACAGCAAGAGATTAATATGGTGATGACTGAGGCTAGAAATCGTCGCCTTGAGTTTGTAACGGTAGAGCATTTATTGCTAGCCCTTCTTAATATGGAAGAAGTTATTACATTTCTTCGAGGTAAGCGAGTTAACATTGATGAACTTCGTGCTGAACTTGATCAATATATTGACTCTCACACTCCTATTATCTCTGAAGATGCAGAGATAGATATTGTTCCAACTGTGGGATTTCAAAGAGTTCTTCAAAGGAGTGTTTATCAGGCACAGTCTGCTCAAAAAAATTCTGTTAACGCGATGAATGTTTTTGTTAGTATTTTTTCAGAAAAAGAATCGCACGCTGTTTACATGCTTAAATTAAATAATATTTCCAGGTTGGATGTTATGGAGGGGATTTCTTCCCATTTAGCTGACAATCCAGTTGAAGAAACAAAAAAAGTTGAAGGTGAAAAGCAAGTTAAGCCTTCTTCCCTTGAATCTTTTACAACTAATTTATGTGAAAAAGCTAGACTTGGTGAAATTGACCCTCTGCTTGGTAGGGAAGAAGAGGTGCTTAGAACTGTGCAAATTTTATCAAGACGGCGCAAAAATAACCCATTACTTGTTGGTCAGGCTGGAGTTGGTAAGACTGCAATTGCTCAAGGCTTAGCTAAACGGATTGTAGATAAACAGGTTCCTGAAATTCTAAAAAATACAACTATATATTCTCTGGATGTTGGAGTGCTAATTGCGGGCACAAAGTATAGGGGTGATTTTGAAAAACGATTAAAGTCAGTGCTTTCTGATTTAGAAAAAGATAAGAATGCAGTACTTTTTATTGATGAAATTCATACTTTAATTGGTGCAGGAAGTGTTTCAGGCGGTTCTTTAGATGCATCTAACCTTCTAAAGCCAGCTCTAGCAGATGGTTCACTTAAGTGTATAGGATCTACAACATATGATGAATACCGTAAGATCTTTGAAAAAGATCATGCTCTCACAAGGCGTTTTCAAAAAGTTGATATTGAGGAGCCTTCAGTTGAAGATACAATCAAAATTTTGCATGGCCTAAAAAAATATTATCAAGCTCATCATAAAGTTAAATATTCAGCTGCATCTTTAGTTTCTGCAGTAGAGTTAACGCATCGACATATAGGTGATAGGCGCCTTCCAGATAAAGCGATAGACGTCATTGATGAAGTAGGTGCTCTGCAGCAAATACTTCCTAAATCAAAACGTAAAGTTAATATTGGTGTTCCTGATATCGAGAATATTGTAGCTAAGTTAGCACGTATTCCTTCACGCCAAGTTACTAGTGATGATAAGTCTTTACTTAAAAGTCTAGAGAGAGATCTTAAGCTTGGTGTATTTGGTCAAGATAATGCTGTTGAGTCTTTATCTACTGCTATAAAACTTTCTCGCTCTGGACTTTCTCCAGTTGAGCAGCCAATGGGCTCTTTTTTATTTGCTGGCCCTACAGGAGTTGGTAAAACTGAAATTTGTAAGCAGCTTTCAAGGATTATGGGTGTCAAGTTATTGAGATTTGATATGTCTGAATATATGGAGAGGCATGCTATTTCTAAACTTATAGGCTCTCCTCCTGGCTACGTTGGATACGACGAAGGAGGCCTATTAACTGAGGCAGTTAATAGTAATCCTTATGCGGTTCTTTTATTGGATGAGATTGAGAAAGCACATCCTGATATTTTCAATATCCTATTACAAGTCATGGATCATGGAAAGCTTACTGATGCTAATGGCCGGGAAATTGATTTTAGTAATGTGATACTTGTTATGACCTCTAATGTTGGAGCTCAAAACGTTCAAAGAGCCTCCATAGGATTTAATGAGCAAGATCACTCCCTTGATTACGAAGGCGAGCTTAAAAAGATTTTTACGCCAGAATTCAGAAACCGCCTCTCTGAAATTATTTACTTTAATAAACTTAATGAAGAGGTTGTTGTCTATGTAGTCAATAAATTTCTTTTTGAACTTGAAGATGTTCTTGAGAAAAAAAACGTATCATTAATTGTTTCCGATTCAGCTCGAAAATGGTTTGCAGAAAATGGCTATGACTCTATGATGGGAGCCCGACCAATGATAAGATTAATTGAAAAAGAGGTTCGTAAGCCTCTCGCTGATGAGCTTCTTTTTGGTAAGCTAAGCTCTGGTGGAACTGTTAAAGTAGGTGTTAGTAAAGATAAGATTGCCTTAACAATCAGCTAATGAGAATTCTTATAAGTAATGATGATGGCTACCAAGCCAAGGGCATTAAACAGCTTACAAAATCTCTGAGTGAAATTGCAGAAGTAATTGTTGTTGCTCCAAGTGAAAATAAGTCTGCAGCAAGCAGTTCATTAACTCTTGGAAGACCATTAAAGCCTATTCAAATTGAGAAAAATATTTTTGCAATCGATGCTACTCCTACAGACTGTGTTCATTTGGCATTGTGTGGCTTCATACAGGAATCAATTGATTTAGTAGTGACTGGTATTAATTTTGGGGCAAACCTGGGTGATGATACCATCTATTCTGGGACCGTTGCTGGGGCTATAGAGGGGCGATTTTTAGGGCTTCCATCAATTGCAATATCCCTAGCTAGTTGGGAGTGTAATTACTTCGAGACAGCGGGAGAAATTGCTAAGAGATTAGTTACCCAAATTGATAAATCAGAACTATCTTACAATACCATTATTAATGTTAATGTTCCAGACATTCCTCTTAGCGAAATTAAAGGTATTAAGACTACTCGCCTAGGAAGCAGGCATAAATCTGAACCAAGTATTAAGGATAAAGAGGATACATCTCTTTATTGGATTGGTCAAAATGGAAGGGAAGCTGATAATTTAGAGGGTACAGATTTTCATGCAATTTCTAATAACTTTGTTTCAGTCACTCCCCTTCAGATTGATACAACTAACCACTCTGAACTAAAAAAAGTGAATGATTGGCTTCAAAAAATGGATTATTGATTCCAGGTATCTCTGAGACCAACTGTTTTATTAAATACTAGCCCTTCAGACTCGCTATCTCTACAAAAGTAACCTTCACGTTCAAACTGGTATGCTTTTTCTGCTTTTGCATTTGATAAAGTTGGCTCTAAAAATCCATTCTTTATTACAAGAGAGTTTGGATTAATCGAAGAAGATAAATCATCAAATCTTGATGGATTTGAGTCTAAAAAAAGGCGGTCATATATTCTAAATTCTGCACTAATAGCCTTACTAGATTCAACAAAATGAATAACACCCTTAACTTTTCTTCCGTCAGATGGATTTTTACCTAAAGTATCAGGGTCATAAGTACAATAGATAATTTTGATATTACCATCACTGTCACTATCAAAATGAGTTGCTTTTACAACGTAGGAATTTCTAAGACGTACTTCTTTATTTACTGCAAGTCGTTTATATTTATTATTTGGTACCACCTCTAAAAAGTCTTCTTTATCAATGTATATCTCCTGACTAAAGAAAATTTCCCTAGTTCCCATCTCCTCATTTTGAGGATGAACAGGAGCCCTAAGTGATTCAATCTTTCCTTCAGGATAATTTTTAATTACTAGCTTTATTGGATTAATAACTGCCATTGACCTAGGAGCAGTTGCATTTAGATTATCTCTAATTGAAGATTCTAAAATTGAAACATCCGTTAAGCTATTAACTTTTGATACTCCAATACGCTCAACAAAGTCTCTTATTGAAGCTGGAGTGTATCCCCTTCTTCGAAGCCCTGAAATAGTCGGCATTCTTGGATCATTCCAGCCAGAAACATGATTTTCATCAACTAGGAGTTTCAATTTTCTTTTGGATGTTGTTGCGTATTGAAGGTTCAAACGAGAAAATTCAAATTGGTGAGGACGATTATCTTTATTAAATTCATCTAAATGTTCTAATAACCAATCATAAATTCTACGATTATCTTGAAATTCTAAAGTACATAGTGAGTGAGTCACGCCTTCAATAGCATCACCAAGGCAATGGGCAAAATCATACATTGGATAAATACACCAATCATCATTTGTCTGGTGATGTGTCTCAAAGCGAATACGATAAAGAGTGGGGTCACGCAGACACATAAAGTTGGAAGACATATCAATTTTAGCGCGCAATACACACTCACCCTCTTTTAATTCCCCAGCTTTCATTTTCTTAAAGAGAGCTTGATTTTGATCAATACCAACATTGCGATAAGGGCTATTTATACCAGGATTTTTCAGTGTCCCCCTATATTCACGAGTTTCATCAGGACTCAAAAAACAGACATATGCCAATCCTTTAGAAATAAGATCTTCAGCACATTTAAAAAAGATATTAAAGTAACTTGAGCTATATTTGACTTCACCATTCCAATCAAAGCCTAGCCACTGTATATCTCTTTTTATTGAGTTAACATACTCAATATCCTCTTTAGCAGGGTTTGTATCATCAAACCTTAAATTACAATATCCATCATAATCTTTTGCTACCCCAAAGTTGAGGCATATTGATTTAGCGTGGCCAATATGAAGGTAACCATTTGGTTCTGGGGGAAAGCGAGTGCAGACAGAGCTATGAAGCCCAGAATCTAAATCAAAATTAATTTGATTTCGAATAAAATTCGTAGGTCTGATTAATGGAATGGTGTCACTCATCATTACATCTTTTACCTGTAAAATAAATGCAATATTATATCATTAAACATTAGCAGCCTATCTTAGAGCAATTAATAGGAAAAAAGTGCTTTTGATAAGTAAATGTAATGTTTTTGATTTGTGGTATAAAAAATTAAACACCTATTATAAAGATTGGTTTATTATGATAGTCATTCTATTAATAAAAAATAAAATAAAAAAACTGTATGTTTAATTGGAAAATAAATGTTTGAACAGCCAAAAATTTATGTTGCTGGACATCGAGGTATGATTGGATCTGCAATAGTTAGAAGGCTAAAGAGGCTTGGCTACTCTAATATTCTGACACGAACACATGATGAGTTAGATTTAATAAATCAGGCTCAAGTAAAGATTTTTTTTGAAGCTGAGAAGCCAGATCAGGTTTATTTATGTGCAGCAAAAGTTGGCGGTATTTATGCTAATAATACTTTTCCTGCTGAATTTATATATGAGAACTTAATGATTGAGACTAATATTATCCAAAATGCATGGAAGGTTGGGGTTAAAAAGCTTCTTTTCTTAGGATCAAGTTGTATCTATCCAAAACTTCCTGATCAAATTATTAAGGAAAATGCAATGCTAAGTGGTCAGGTTGAAGAAACTAATGAGCCTTATGCGATTGCAAAGATTGCAGGCATCAAACTGTGTGAAAGTTATAATCGTCAATACCGTGAAAGTCATGAGACAGATTATCGAAGTGTTATTCCTGCAAGTCTTTATGGTCCTGGGGATAATTACCACTTGGAAAATAGTCATGTAATTCCAGCTTTAATTCGTAAAATCCATGATGCAAAGATTAATCAGTTACCTGAAGTTATGGTTTGGGGTTCGGGACGTCCTCGTCGTGAGTTTGTGTATGTTGATGATATGGCAGATGCAATTATTCATGTTATGAATCTTGATTTAGCTGAATATAGAGCTCGTACAGAGGATATGATGAGCCATATTAATATTGGTTTTGGTGGAGATGTGACAATCCAGGAGCTTGCTAAAAAATTGGTTAAAATAGTTGGTTATGAAGGTCAAATAAATTTTGACTTAACTAAACCTGATGGCGTTCTCCGTAAATTAATGGATAGCTCACTTATTGAATCACTTGGTTGGAAAGCCTCTGTTAGTTTGGAGGATGGACTTGCCCTTACTTATACTGATTATTTACAAAATAAGAATGTATTGAGAGTAAATTAGTTTTATAAAACTAGAGCTTATGAATAATAAAAAGAAAGTTGCTTTAATTACTGGTATTACAGGACAAGATGGTTCTTATTTAGCAGAGCTGCTCTTAGAAAAAGGATATGAGGTCCATGGTATAAAACGCCGTTCAAGTTCATTTAATACTCAGCGTCTTGATCATATTTATCAGGACCCTCATGATGAGAATTTAAATTTAAAATTACATTATGGTGATTTAACAGATTCAAGTAACTTAATACGTATCATTCAAGAAGTAAAGCCAGACGAAATATACAATTTAGGTGCTCAGAGTCATGTTGCAGTTAGCTTTGATAGTCCAGAATATACAGCTGATGTAGATGCATTGGGAGCGCTTCGAATTTTGGAGGCAATTAGAATTCTAGGTCTTGAAAAAAAGACAAGATATTATCAAGCTTCAACTTCTGAGTTGTATGGTGAAGTTAAAGAATCCCCTCAAACAGAAAAAACACCATTTAATCCTCGAAGCCCATATGCTGTGGCTAAACTGTATGCTTTTTGGATTGTTGTAAATTATAGAGAAGCATATGGAATCTATGCGTGTAATGGGATTCTTTTTAATCATGAAAGTCCTAGGCGAGGTGAGACTTTTGTTACAAGGAAGATAACTCGAGGACTAACAAATATTGCAGTAGGATTAGAAAAATGCTTGTATATGGGTAATTTGAATGCACTCCGTGATTGGGGTCATGCGCGTGACTATGTTCGTATGCAATGGATGATGTTGCAACAAAAGTTGCCTGAAGACTTTGTCATTGCAACAGGTATTCAATATAGTATTCGTGATTTTATCATTTGGTCAGCAAAAGAATTAGGATTGATGATAAAGTTTGAAGGGCAGGGTATAGATGAGTTGGGGGTTGTAACTAAAATTCAAGGTAATAAATGTCCATCTTTATCAGTAGGAGATGTAATTATTAAAGTCGATGCAAGATACTTTCGGCCTACTGAAGTTGAAACTTTACAGGGTGATCCGACAAAAGCAGAAAAGGTTCTTGGATGGAAGCCACAAGTTTCAGCTCAGGAGATGTGTGCCGAAATGGTAGCAGCAGACCTTCAGTTAGCTCAAAAGACCTCTCTGTTATTAGAAAATGGTTTTTAGGGTAAATAAAAAGTTCAATACCACTTCAGCGAGATAATTGATTAACCTGTAAAATACACAAAATAACATATCACTAAAGAGTTGCACTCATGATTGAACGACCAATAGAGAAATACTATTCTCGAGTTGTGAATGTACTGATTTCCATTTTTCCTATTGTTATTAATTCAGTTCAAGTGGCTGGTGACATAGTTTTATTTATCCTTGCAATGATGGGCATATTCATTGCTCTTTGGCAAAAACTATCACCATTTGCTATTAAAGAAATTAAAGTTTTTTCTTATCTAACTACTGCATACTTTTTAGCTGTTTGCTTATCAGTACTTTTTTCAGGCCAGCCAAAAGAGCTAGCACATTTCATACCCAGAGATTTTTATTTTTTCTTTGCACCTTTTATTGCCCTTGCATTATTTAAGGCAGAAATTAAACTTACCTATTTATTAATGGGCACTAAGATTGCATTATTATATTTAGGGATAATTGTTTTAGATCAGATCTTATCAGGAATTATCAGACCATCTGGAGTAATGAACGCTGGTGTATTTGGTAATCTTGCAGTTTCACTATTTTTTGTTACCCTTGTTTTTTTAGAACATGAAACATTCAAACAGAAGATACTAAGTTTTTTATCATTATTGTCTGGTTTATTTATAATCGTAGCTTCAGGTACTCGAGGGGCCTGGCTATCATTTGTATTATTATTAGTAGTTTATTTATACTTTTTCTATAAACAAAAAAATAAATTAAGCTCAATATCAAAAATTACTTCTTTTCTTATTATTGCTAGCGTAGTTTCTGTTGGTTTTTTTAATGAATCTGTAAAGGATAGAACATATTCTGCATACAATGATACTTCCAATTGGTTATCTGGAGATAACACCACTGCATCTTCAGCTGGCTTGCGATTGGAAATGTATAAGTTGGCATTTGAGAAAATTGATGATGTTCCTTTTTTTGGTCATGGGTATCGCACCTCAAATGTTGTTGTATTTGAAAATTCCACGAGCTATGCTGGGCGATTGTCATATACATTCAATCATTTACATAATGCTTACTTAACACAATATTTCAATGGTGGTTTTGTTTTACTAGGAGCTCTTTTATTATTATTATTTGTCCCATTGAGATTATTTCTAAAAGCAAATATTCAAAATCGTGACAATCCATTATATATTTCTGGCGTAATGCTTATCTTAGGATATGCGAGTTATGGTATGGTTAATATTTTATTTGGCGACACATACATGAATGGATTTTATGTATTCTTTTTAGCAATTTTTTTACTTCTAACTAACAAATCCATAAAAGGACCAGAAGCTTAAATGTAAAGAGCTTCAAACTTCTTTATTCCTAACATAACCTTTAAATGGCATTAACCAAAAATACTTTTTAACATCAGAAGTAATCTTATAACCCATCCTGAATAAAACATACTTTAAGCTTCTATGCTTAATAGCTCTATTTCTAGCACCCATCAAATTTGAATCGAACAAATTTAAATTTTGCTTAATAATTGTTGGGATGAGACTAAATAAATCAACGTTTGCATGTCTTTTATATCTAACCCAATCATCAGCAATAAACCATGATTTGGAATTTGCTTTAATCATTTTCTTGGCCGCTTCTCGTGTAATGATATAACCCGAACTATCCCAAGACTGAATAACTTTTACAATTTTATAATCTTCACCCAAATTTTTTGAGTTGCTATTTAAATATGAAATTACTGGTGTTAATAAATATACTTGTGGTTTTTTCTTATCAATTATTTTTATAAGATGCTCTATTACAAAAACAAATTCTTCAACAATAAAATCTGCATCATCCTCCATGATAATTGCAAGATCATTTTTAGAGTCTAAAAATTTTTTATATGAAAGCAGATGATTTAAGGTGCTTGCCAGCTCTCCACGACTGAAGTCTCTACCGAAAGAATCTATTGTTCTTTTTGAATCATGATTCTTTGCAATTGCACTAGATGTTAATTCTAAATCATCATTGATAGATATAAATTGAAATTGAAATGGCATTTTTTCAAGCAGTTTAGTTAATGCTTTTCTTCTCTCATAATACTTATCTGGATTCATGATAAATATAATAATTTTCATTCAAATGCCTCGTGATCGTTATAAATGTGGGAAGATTCCCTTGTATGTCTTTTCAATAGACTGAAGGTTTTTTATTGAATCTTGATTATTTTTTTTCCAATTGGTTATTTTATCTGCGATAAATAAACCATTTATTTCTTCATCTGTATTAATTGGTTTAAACCCTGAAAAATTAGCTACATTAATTAGCGTGCTGGCTGTGAAATCTGTCACATGAGCTAAGTGAAAGTATCTCCTTAAATCATTTTTATAATCTCCTTTTTTTACACCATTAATTCCTGGAACTGCAATAAATAGATAGTCACCAGAATTCATAATTGACCTTATTTCTTTTAGTGTCTCAAGAGGATTAAATACATGCTCCAATATATGAGATAGGATAAATAGTTTTGGTCCTTTAGGAATTGATGAGGGATACATACCTACTTCAACATCTATTTTAAAGTTGTCTTGAGCAAATTTAATTGCCTTGACATCCAAATCACAACCTTGAACTGACTTGACAGCATTTTTAAGGCCATTAATCGTACCTCCCGAGCTGCATCCTATTTCTATGATGGATAAGTCAGCTATTATTTCTGAAAGTCCGTTATTTACAAAATAATCTAAGTACTTTTTTGCCTTATCATCTTGCTCTTTAATAACTTCTCTATAATCTACTATTTCACTTTTAAGATAAAGAGGACGATAGTGATAACTATAAAACTCTTTGTGAAATTTTTTTGAAACTGCAGGATATGTTTGAATTAGTCCACATTTAATACAAAACTGTTTTTTAAGATCAAAACCGTAACGATCACCTTCGCTAATTAGAGTGAAGTTTTTACTTTGACACAAGCTACAGCCATTACTTACTAGACCAAATTTTTTATATAGAACCATAATCTTATTGATAGTTTTGCGCCGACTACGTAAGTTGCGATTAATTCCAGCAAAGACTGGTCCAAATCTAAAGTGTTTTAATACTCGTCTAGTCATGAAAATCACTATTTCTAATTGATATATAGCGCCTTTGTGATTTATTAAATATTAATAGTTGTCTCAAAGCTAGCTTTAATTGAAAGATTAATCTTTTAATAATAAAAAAGAAGCCTCCACTCTTATTTTGACTAGAACTGACAGTAGATTTTGATATAACGTTAGTATAATTATTTGTAATACCATAATCTTTACATTGGTCTAGCTGGATTATTGGAGATGGTTCAACTTGAAATGCATCAAGTGAATGACATGAAGTTATTTGAGCATCCGCTAATCCAATACCTTTTTTGATTTCAAATTTAATGAGTTTATTTGCACCTGATGGCCATAATATATAACCTGCTGCACCAGTTCTATCTTGATATAACCTAAATAATTTTGATTGGCAAGCAATATCTTCATATAATTTTGAAACAAATTTTTTTCTACTTCTATTCTCTAAGTTAATTATGTCAATATTTTTAATGTTAATAAGATTTCTAAGTAGTTCTGGAAGAGTCTTCGATAAAATTGCATCATCTTCCAATATAAGTGCAGGTTTTTTACTTTTTATTACTCTATTCCATGCAGACTTATGGGAGAAGTAACAAGCAACTTCAGTTTTTCTTAGAGGTCTTTGCCAGTCAAAATAATGTTTTTTATAAGTATCCTCGCTGATATCTTCAATAGCTGTTGCATCTAGAATTTCGTACTCTAGACCTAGCTTAGTGAGCTGGTCTTTTTGAAGATTACTACGTTCGGTTGCGCTTGGCAGATTAATAACAAAGATTTGCACTTACCACCAGCCTGTTTTATTTCTTTTATGTCTATCTCTAAGTCTCTTGAATATATTATTGTGTTCTTGTAAGCGAAGGAATATTTCAAGAAGTACCTCACCAGCAATATTTACTTTTGCTGCCTTATCAATTCTCCATCTCATGTTTCTAAGTGTATCGTCTGTTCCAACTTTAAAAACAGATATACCATCAAAGAGTGGGATTCTTTCTTCATTGTCCAGCCTAGTAATTTTTTCTTTATCATCTACATAGCTATCAAAATTAGTAATAAAGTTCTCACTCTCTTGCATTTTTACAGTATTGAGAAGACATGAGCATGCAAGAGATAAGCCTTTAATAGCCTCATCATCTGAAAAATCCGAAAAGGTATCTGTGGCAGATATAAGCCAGCGTATGTTTAGGTTTTTTAATAAATAATCTTTTTCATCTTTCCAGAGTTGTTCAAACAATTCAAAATGATTTTTTGAATTAAAGTCGCGCCTAATAAGTACAATGATTTTAGCGTGCGTGTAGCAGAGTTCGCTTTGACCAACAAACTCATTTCTCAGTGCAATAAAATGTTCGTCCAGTTTATTTGAGCTGCCATGAGTGTATTTAATTTTATTGCCTTCAATAACTATTTGCTTCTGATTAGAAAAGTCTATAGATATATGCTCTGACAATTCTTTTGCTCCAGTACGCCTTTTATGCCTACTTAATGAGAACCATTTTTCAAATTTAGTTTTATCTCTTCGACTCATTTTTTTTTTAACCTTTTGCTTTTCCAAGAACTTCGAATAAGTGCGCTTAGATAATACTTAATAATTGCAACAAGAGTTAATAGGTTTGATCTAAACAAGACTTTGTAAAAAAATGGAAATGTTATTATTGTTCGCATCATCCAAGAAGATAAAGTATTAATTATAATTACTAAATGTAAGGCCAATCTATTTATGCCTTTAGTATGTTCTTGGATAAAAACATGGCTTGATGTGACCACTTCAGATTTAGTTATAGAAGTAATCTTAGGATTTCTTCTAGATGATCCACCATGTAAGTGTACAAGCTCAACATTTCGAAGTAGAGCAATTTTTTTTCCATGCTTAGTTACTTTGAGACATAGATCAGGATCTTCTGAGTACATCCAAAATATATTTTCACTCCATTGTCCAATTTCCTTAAAAAAATCTTTTTGTATTAAAACCACTGAACCTGCAACCCATTCTGGATACCAAATATTTTTATTTTCTGGAAACTCTTTAGCAATTTTGTGAGAAAAAGCTAATTTATAAAATGAACGCATCCAGCCTATGGTTAGCCATGGGTTTAGAAATGCAATCTCTCTTTCTCTCTTACCTGTTAAATTGATCGTTCTGCAAGATGTGATTCCAACATTTGGATTAGCCACTGCAAAATTTAACATATTATCGATAGCACTAGTATTAGTAAGAGTTATATCTGGGTTTAAGAATAATAAATATTCACCTTTAGCATTATCTGCGCCAAGATTACACCCACTAGAAAAACCATAATTACCTTTGTTAGCAATAAGTTTTATTTCATGAAATTTTTGCTTGAAGTCATTAAATTGATTGTCTTGAGAATTATTATCTACAACTATAATTTCATAACTTAAGTTTGGCGTATATTTTTTGAATGATTTTATACATTTAGCCAGAACCTCCCAACTTCTATAATTGACAATAATAATGGATAAATCTATTTTACTCAATTCAATATTCCTTAATTTATTAGGACTGGAGCTTGTATAAACTCATTAAATGGCTAAATTAATCACAGTTTGTTTCATTTTTAACTGCTTTAAACTCCCAAATTAAATGGGACTTTTTTATAAAATAAATAGTATAAAAAATATTTTTTAAAGTTTTTAAAAGCCAC
>Ga0209482_1001570_pt1 | contig 15384 bp, 12 predicted proteins | sample CoawatmetaG10DNA_FD_187512 | JGI IMG/M metagenome (GOLD analysis project Ga0209482, IMG submission 187512) | Marine microbial communities from the West Antarctic Peninsula - Coastal water metaG104-DNA (SPAdes) (version 2) | ecosystem: Environmental > Aquatic > Marine > Coastal ...
ATGGCTTAGATTTAGCCAAAGAAGTTACTTGTGCAAGTCCTTATACTTTTAAGAAAAAAAATAAAGCGAAATACAAAATAGTAGCAATTGACTATGGAATAAAATTAAATATTTTAAATTCTTTATCGGAACTAGATACAGAAATAATAGTTGTGCCAGCTTCAACTAGCGCAATTGATATAATAAAACTTCAGCCAGATGGTGTTTTCTTGTCAAATGGTCCAGGTGATCCTAAGGCTACAGGGAAATATGCAGTTCCTACAATTAAAGAGTTAATGGAAAATGATATACCTTTATTTGGAATTTGCCTTGGGCATCAGTTAATTGCATTGGCAATGGGTGCAAAAACAAAAAAAATGTTTTTAGGTCATAGGGGTGCTAATCATCCTGTTAAAAATTTAAATAGCGGACTTGTTGAAATTACTTCACAAAATCATGGCTTTGAAGTTTCTAAAAAATCTATTCCTTCATCTGTGATTGTTACCCATACGTCTTTGTTTGATGGTTGTATTGAGGGTATAAGGCATAAAACAAAAAAAGTGTTTTCTGTCCAATATCACCCAGAGTCAAGTCCAGGACCTCATGATAGTCACTACTTATTTAAAGAATTTATTGAAATGGTTAAAAGAAATAAATAATGCCCAAAAGAACAGATATTAAATCAATTTTGATAGTTGGAGCCGGCCCAATCATAATCGGCCAAGGATGTGAATTTGATTACTCTGGAACACAGGCTTGCAAAGCACTTAGAGAAGAAGGATATCGAGTAATATTAATTAACTCAAATCCAGCAACTATAATGACTGATCCAGAAACTGCAGATAAAGTTTATATTGAGCCAATTACTCCTGAAATAGTTGAAAAAATTATTATTAAAGAAAGGCCTGACGTTTTATTGCCAACAATGGGAGGACAAACAGCTTTAAATATAGCGATCTCATTGTCCAATAATGGAGTATTAAAGAAGTATAAAGTTGATCTAATTGGTGCAAATCTTAAAGCTATTAAAAAAGCAGAAGAAAGAGAGAGTTTTTACAAGGCAATGAAGAAAATTGGTCTTGATGTTCCTGAGGCACATATAGCTAGAACTTACAGTCAAGCTCAAAAAGCTCTAAAGAAATTAGGCTTACCAGTTATTATTAGACCTTCTTATACATTGGGAGGAACAGGTGGTGGTATTGCTAAAACTAAAAAAGAGTTTGATGAAATTACTAAGTCTGGACTTTATAGCTCGCCAATTAATGAAATATTGATTGAAGAATCAGTAGCTGGCTGGAAAGAATTCGAAATGGAAGTTGTTAGAGATAAAAATGACAATTGCATAATTGTCTGTTCAATTGAAAATATTGATCCTATGGGGATTCATACTGGTGATTCAATTACTGTAGCGCCCGCTCTCACTTTGACTGATAAAGAGTATCAGGATATGCGCAATGCCTCAATTGCTTGTTTAAGAGAAATTGGGGTAGAAACAGGCGGTTCTAATGTTCAGTTTGCAGTAAATCCAAAAAATGGACGTCTTGTAATTATAGAAATGAATCCAAGAGTTTCGAGATCATCAGCGCTAGCTTCTAAAGCTACAGGCTTTCCAATTGCTAAAATTGCTGCGAAGTTAGCTGTTGGCTACACTCTTGACGAGCTTCAAAATGAAATTACAAAAGTCACACCAGCATCATTTGAGCCTACTATTGATTATGTAGTAACTAAAATACCAAGATTTACTTTTGAAAAATTCCAACTAACTAAACCTCTGTTAACAAGTGCTATGAAGTCAGTTGGCGAAGCTATGGCAATTGGAAGATCCTTTCCAGAATCATTACAAAAAGCTCTTCGTTCTTTAGAAACAGGACTTGATGGTTTAGACCAGGTAAAAGTGACTAATGAAAAAAAGCCTCTTACTAAAGATAATATATTAAGAGAGTTAAGAAAACCTACTTCAGATAGGCTTTTAAAGATAGCTCAGGCTATAAGGTTTAAGAAAACAGTAAAAGAAATTCATCAGGCTTGTAAAATTGACCCGTGGTTTATAGAACAAATAAGCTTAATTGTATCTGCTGAAAAAAATATTAAACAAAATGGTATCCCAAATAACGGTTTAGAGTTGCAAAAAATTAAGTCCTTAGGTTTCAGTGATAAAAAATTATCTGAGTTATCTGGAATAGCTATCGCTAAAGTTTCTCGACTAAGGGATAGACTTAAAGTAACTCCTAACTTTAAAAGGATAGATACTTGTGCAGCAGAATTTAAATCTTTAACTCCGTATATGTATTCAACATATCATAAGTACGAATTGAATAATAAGGGCTGTGAGTCAAAGCCCTCAAATAAAAAAAAGATTGTAATACTTGGTAGTGGGCCAAATAGAATTGGTCAAGGAATTGAATTTGATTACTGTTGTTGCCATGCTTCTTTTGCTCTTAAAAAGTTAAATTATGAAACTATTATGATTAATTGTAATCCAGAAACAGTTTCAACTGATCCAGATACAAGCGATCGATTATATTTTGAGCCTTTAACTGATGAGGATGTATACGAAATTATAAAGAGAGAAAGTAATAATGGTAAACTTGTTGGAGTAATTGTTCAATTTGGAGGACAAACACCTCTAAAACTCTCTGAATTTTTAAATAAAAAAAACATCCCGATTTTAGGAACATCTGTTGATTCTATTGACTTAGCTGAAGATAGAGAAAGATTTAAAAAGGTTGTTGATGAGCTGAACTTATTACAACCAGTAAACGGTATTGCTTATTCAGAAAAACAAGCATTTGACATAATTAAACGTATTGGATTTCCAGCAGTTATAAGGCCATCATATGTTCTTGGAGGCAGGGCAATGGAAATTGTTCATAAAGCTGATGAGTTAAAGAAGTATTTTAAACAAGCTGTAATTGTATCTGGAGATAGCCCGGTATTAATTGATAGCTATCTTAAAGATTCAATTGAGGTTGATGTAGACGCTATATCTGATGGTAAAGATGTAATTATATCAGGAATTATGGAACATATTGAAGAAGCTGGGATTCATTCGGGTGACTCAACTTGCACATTACCTCCCTACTCACTCTCTAATAAGATTATTGAAGATATTAAAAAACAAACAAAGAAATTAGCTATAGCATTAAAAGTTAAAGGCCTTCTTAATATTCAATTTGCTATTCAAAATAATAATATCTTTTTACTAGAAGTAAATCCAAGAAGCAGTCGCACAGTTCCTTTTGTTGCAAAATCAACAGGATTAAAAATTGTCCAAATAGCTAGTAAAATTGCAGTTGGCATGAAGCTAAAAAACCTAAAAGTTAACCAAAAAGAAATGTCTTATATAGCAATTAAAGAACCCGTATTCCCATTTAAAAGATTTCCAAATGTGGACACTATTTTAGGACCTGAGATGAAATCTACAGGTGAAGTTATGTCTATTGGTAAAGACATGGAAACAGCTTTCATTAAATGTCAAATGGCCGCATCTAATCCACTTCCTATAAAAGGTAATTTATTTGTATCTGTTAAAGATAGTGATAAAGCCAAGGTTCTGCCTACTGTCAGATCTTTTACTAAACAAGGATTTAAAATTTTTGCAACAAGTGGGACCGGCTCATTCTTAAAGGAAAATGGAATTAAGATAAACTTTGTTAACAAAGTTACAGATGGTAGTCCACATATTGTAGATTTACTTGAGAAAGATAAAATGAGTATTGTGATAAACACCACGGAAACTAGAAAATCTATTAATGATTCATTTAGCTTAAGAAGAACCGCACTCAATAGAAACGTACCTTACTTTTTAACTGTATCTGGTGCAAGGGCTGCAATAAATTCAATTAAAAGATTGAAAAGTGGCGAAGAATTAACAGTTCATCCAATTTCAGAATATCACTAGTCTAAAGGAACATTTCCTAGTGATTTAGTTGCCTTGATTGCAAAAGCAGTTTTGATACTTGAAATATTATCGTTTGATGAAATATTGTTTGTAAGAAATTCTTGAAATGTATTCATATTTTTTGCAACGATCTTTAATATAAAATCAACTTCACCATTTAGCATGTGGCATTCTCTAACTTCTTCCCAACCCCAAACAAGCTTTTCAAATTTATTAAGTTCTTCTTCATTTTGATTTTTTAAACCAATAAATATAAATGCTGTTAAATCATAACCAAGTTTTGAGTGATTTAAATTTGCTCTAAAGCCATCTATATATCCATTCTGCTCTAAGTCTCTTACTCTTCGAAGCGTCGGTGGAGGCGACATACCGATTTTTTTTGATAAATCTAAATTTGAGATTCTTCCATCATCTTGTAAGATTCTTAATATTTTTTTATCTACTAGATCTAATTCTTTTTTGTTCATTTTATTTTACCTGATCTTTTTTTATTATTTCTTCTGCTATCTTGATTGTTTCATTTTCAAAATTTGTTTTAACAAAACTTAGATTAGACGAAAGTTCCTTGGCGTAACCCAGCTTAATCAGCTTTTCATTAAACATATCAATCTTATTGTTTTTTTTCTTACTTTTTAATTTAAATATAAATACGGGTTTCTTAGAGTAAATAGCCTCCGAAACCATAGAAACAGAGTCGCCTGTACATATTAAGCTGGAAGACAAATCTAATAATGCAAGATATGGATTGTTAAGCTCATCAGTCCAAACTTTATGTATTTTAGAATATTTCTTAATCATAAAATTCTTTATAAATAAATCTGTCCTCCTCGAAAATAAAATTACCAACGATATAGAATTATTATCTACAATAGCATCAATTTTTTTTGACAAATCATTAAGAATATATTTATCAAAAATATAACTCTTACTTTTGCCTCCAAGTATTAAAGTTACGATTGGTTTATTTAAAAAGTCTAATTTTTCTTTAAATTTTTCAGACTCTAAAAGTAACAATTTTTCGTTTATATGATTTATCGCTAATACAGACTTAATAACATTTGGTCCATGAATAGAGTCATGTTCTGGAGCAATAACGTGGTCGAATAATCGAGAGTCAATTTTAGGATCTTGTATATGTATTGTTATTACTTTATTTTTAAGTTTATTCTTTAGATACAATGATAAGTATACACTTTTTCTGCCACAAGTAATTACGTAGTCAGGATCAGCATTTCCATGAAAATCAGCTAGATTTTTTATAGTAGAATCAATACTTGGTAAGTAACCAGGTGGTAAATATTTCCAAGGGGCTCTTAATTCAACAGTTTTTAATTGATAATTAAGTTTCATAGCGCTGGCTAAGCCTTTAACCTGACTTATATTTCCTACCACTCCATCAGTTACGCACCAGGCTATTTTATCTTTCTTGTAATCTTCCATGAAGTTATTATATAAATATTAGAATTTTTATTAACTTATATTATCAAGGAAAACCATTAAATGCATTCACAAGTTCTTATAATTGGATCGGGCCCAGCAGGGTACACAGCAGCAATTTACGCTGCAAGAGCAATGCTAAATCCTACAATTGTGCAAGGTTTACAGCCAGGTGGGCAATTAACAATAACAACAGAAGTAGAAAATTATCCTGGATTTGGAGATGTAATCCAAGGTCCATGGCTTATGGAACAAATGGAACAACAAGCTAAAAATGTCGGTACTAATATAGTTAACGATATGATTACAAAAGTAGATTTTTCAAAAAAACTATTCACTGCTGAAAGTGAAAGTGGAACAACTTATACTGCAGATGCTGTCATCATTTCTACTGGTGCTCAAGCCAGGTGGCTTGGCCTTCCCTCTGAAGAGAAGTATCAAGGCTATGGAGTTTCTTCGTGTGCTACTTGTGACGGTTTCTTTTTTAAAGAAAAAGAGGTAGCTGTTATTGGTGGTGGAAATAGTGCTGTAGAAGAAGCTTTATTTTTAACTAACTTTGCATCTAAAGTTTACTTAGTTCATAGAAGAGATACTTTAAGGTCAGAAAAAATTCTTCAAGAGAGACTATTTAAGAATAAAAAAATAAATATAATCTGGAATTCAGAACTTGCTGAAATTGTAGGTGAAGAAAATCCGCTTAATGTTACTGGCATTAAATTGAAAAGTACAATTGATAAAACTTTAACTGATTTAAAAGTTCATGGTGTATTTATTGCAATTGGACATGATCCAGCCACCCAAATATTTAAAGGTCAGATTAATATGGATGACGAAGGTTACATTATTACAGAGCCCGACTCAACATTAACCAATATTAATGGAGTTTATGCTGCTGGTGATGTAAGAGATAAAACATATCGTCAAGCAGTCACTGCTGCTGGTATGGGTTGTATGGCGGCATTAGAAGCTGAGAAATATATCTCAAGTTTAGAATAATAATCTAGAATTAACTCAAGCTATCACAAAAATTAGAAATTCTTTTGCAAGCGTCTGTAATTAATTCATCTGAAGTTGCATATGATATTCTAAAGAAACCATTTAAGCCAAACGCAGACCCTTGGACCACAGCAACTCCAGCACTTTCTAAAAGTGCTGTAACAAAATCTTCATCATTACCAATTACTTTTCCGTCAGTAGTTTTTTTGCCAAATAAATCTTTACAGCTAGGAAAAACATAAAATGCTCCTTCAGGTAGACTGCATTTTATACCTGTCATTTTATTTAAGGCATTTACAATAAAATCTCTTCTCTTCTTAAACACATCCGCTCGAGATTTTAGAAAACTTTGGTCACCATTTAAAGCTTCTACAGAAGCGGCTTGACTTATTGAGCTTGGATTACTCGTTGATTGAGATTGTAGTTTACCCATAGCCTTAATAAGGTCTTTATTACCTGCAGCATATCCAATTCTCCAACCTGTCATGGCATAGGCCTTGCTAACACCATTAATGGTGAGTGTTTGATTAATAAGTTTTGAATTTAGTTGAGCAATGGTTTTAAATTTAAAATCATCGTATACTAGGTGTTCATAAATATCATCAGACATAATATTAACATGAGGGTTATTTACTAGCACCTCAGCTAATTCAGATAGCTCAGACTCCGTGTAACAACTTCCTGTGGGATTAGAGGGTGAATTTAAAATAAACCATTTGGTTTTTTCATTTATCGCTAAAGATAATCTTTCTGCCGATAATTTAAATCCACATTGTTCATCGCACTCTATAACAACAGACGTACCACCTGCAAAATCAACAATATCAGGATAGGATACCCAATAAGGTGCTGGAATAATGACTTCATCTCCTGGATTTATAGTAGCGAGAAAGGCATTAAAAATTATTTGCTTTCCACCCGTACCAACAGATATTTGATCAATATTATATGAAAGATTATTTTCTCGTTTAAATTTATCAACTATTGCCTGTTTTAGAGCAGGAGTTCCATCAACAGCTGTATATTTAGTATCACCTGAATTTATGGCCTCAATGGCTGCCAACTTAATATTTTCAGGAGTATCAAAATCTGGCTCACCGGCACCAAGTCCTATTATATCTTTTCCAGCAGCCTTTAATTCGCGCGCTTTACCTGTAACGGCCATAGTTGCCGAAGGTTTTATTCTCTTAATATTATCTGATAATAGTGCCATATTTTCTAAAAATGTATACAAACTGGAATATATTAGATTTTTTAGATTCTCAAGCTATATTTAATAATCATAAGTAATTTATACAATGTCCATTAGTCAAAAATTTGAAGTTGTCGCAGAATATGAGCCAGCTGGTGATCAGCCTGAGGCTATTAAAGAAATTGTATCAAATATAAAAAAAAATGAAAATAACCAAGTTCTACTTGGTGTTACAGGGTCCGGTAAAACATTTACTATGGCTAAAACTATTGAAGCTGTTCAAAGACCCGCTTTAATTTTAGCACCAAATAAAACCTTAGCGGCACAATTATATGGTGAAATGAAATCTTTCTTTCCCAACAACGCCGTTGAATATTTTGTTTCATATTATGACTACTATATGCCCGAAGCATATGTTCCTAAGTCAAATACATTTATCGAAAAAGAATCTTCTATTAACGAGCAAATAGATAGAATGCGTCATTCGGCTACTAGGGCACTTTTAGAGAGAAAAGATGTGATAATTGTCGCCAGTGTATCTTGTATTTATGGAATTGGATCCGCTGAAACTTATGGAAATATGATCGTAGAGATAGTAAAAAATCAAAAAATTGGTCGCAATGAACTAATTCAAAAATTAGTAGAGCTGCAATATAAAAGAAATGATACTGATTTTCACAGAGGTACTTTTAGAGTTAGAGGTGATTTAGTGGAAATATTTCCTTCTCATTATGAAGATAGGGCGTGGAGAATTTCATTATTTGGAGATGAACTAGAATCTATTTGTGAATTCGATCCATTGACAGGGAAAAAAAATGAAGATCTAGAAAAAATAAAAGTTTATGCGAATAGTCACTATGTAACACCTCGGCCGACTCTGCGGCAGGCAATGACCTTAATTAAGAAAGAGTTAAAAAAAAGAATACCAGAATTTAAGGCCCAAGATAAATTAATTGAAGCACAACGTATAGAAGAGAGAACTAAATTTGACTTAGAAATGATCGAAGCTACAGGAAGCTGTAATGGTATTGAAAATTATTCACGTTACTTATCTGGTCGCAAAGAAGGCGAGCCACCTCCCACTCTATTTGAATACCTTCCTAACAATGCTCTTTTATTTGTTGATGAAAGTCATGTGACAGTTCCTCAGCTTGGAGGAATGTATAAAGGTGACAGAAGTAGAAAAACAACACTTTCTGAGTATGGATTTAGATTGCCTTCATGTTTAGATAATAGACCACTTAAGTTTGAAGAATGGGAAACAATGCGTCCTCAAACTTTATTTATTTCAGCTACTCCAGGTTCATGGGAGTTAGATCAAACAAAAGGTGTCTTTGTTGAGCAGATTATTAGGCCTACAGGTCTTATCGATCCAGAAGTTGAAGTTAGACCAGCTAAAACTCAAATTGAGGATCTAATTTTAGAAGCTAGAAAAATAATTGAGAATAATTATAGAGTTCTTGTAACTACACTTACCAAGAGAATGGCTGAAGATCTCACAGAATATATGCATGAAAATGGTTTAAAGGTTAGATATATGCATTCTGATATTGATACTTTAGAAAGAATAGAAATTCTTCAAGATCTAAGAAGAGGTGTTTTTGACGTACTTATTGGAATTAACCTATTACGCGAAGGGTTAGATATTCCTGAATGTGCATTAGTTGCAATTTTGGATGCTGACAAAGAAGGGTTTTTAAGATCAGAACGCTCATTAATTCAAACAATTGGAAGAGCGGCAAGAAATGTTGATAGTAAAGTTATACTTTATGGAGATAAAATAACAAAGAGTATGCAATATGCAATTAATGAAACAAAACGAAGGCGTTTAATTCAAGAAAAGCACAATATAATTAATGGTATTACTCCACAAAGTATAAAACGTGATATAAATCAGACTTTAGAAAATATTAATATTAATGAGGATAATGTAACCAAAACTAAAGAAGAATATAAGATGGTTGGTAATAATATTGAGAAACATCTAAAATCATTAAGAGATAAGATGATAAAATATGCTGAAGATTTAAATTTTGAAGAAGCTGCAAATATCAGAGATGAAATTAGAAAATTAGAAAAAAAAGATTTAGAATTAGACTATATAAGAAGCCCAAAACAAAAAAAAAATAAATATTTTACTTAAAAGATTATGCTAATAACAATTTATCAATTGAGCTTAATATTCCTAAGTTTAGGAATATTAATTGTAAGTGCAGATCAACTCATCTCTCAAGCAGATGCGATAGCACGTAAGTTTAATTTTTCACAAGTATTAATTGGTTTAACTATTGTAGCGTTTGGAACTTCTGCACCCGAACTAATGGTTTCTCTATCTGCAGCTCTATTCGAAACGCCACCTGCTTCAGATGCTATTATAGGAAATATAATTGGTAGTAATATTGCAAATTTACTTTTGGTACTTGGTGTTGCTGGGCTTTTATACAATGTAGAATTTAAAAGTATTGATCAAAAGACAATTTTTTATTTACTTGCTGTTACATTTTATTTTATATTAGTGCTATCAACTGTTTCTAATATTGGATGGCTACATTCAATTATATTTTTTATATTGCTAGTATTTTTTATAAATCATCTTGCGCACTTCTCAGTTTCTACTGAGAGTGAGATCGAGCAAGAAAAAAATATAAGTTATACAAAACTATTATTAAGTTTTGTTGGATTTTTTATTGGTGGAAAGCTTTTTTTAACTGAATCTCTAGAATTTTTCTCGAGATTAGGATTAGAACACACAGTAATAGGATTAACAGTTTTAGCTATTGGAACATCTTTGCCTGAATTAATAACTCTTATTGTTTCTGCCATAAAAAAGAAGAGTGCTATTGGAATAGCCAATATTATTGGAAGCAATATTATGAATATATTATTCGTTTTTTTACCTTCCCTAGCAATAATTCAAATCAGAGGTTTTAATTTCAGTACAATAAATATTCAGCCTACTGATTTAATCATATTATCAATTGGAACTTCTATTATTATAATTTTAAGCTTAACTAAAAAACCATTGAGTAAAGTAATATCTTTTGTTTTTGTATTGAGTTACCTAATTTATATATATAGGTTAATTTAATGAAAAAAAATTCTATTGCCCTAGTGACTGGAGGATCCAAAAGGATCGGGAAACAGATCTGTATAGACTTAGCAAAAAATAATTACGATATAATAATTCATTATAATAAATCTAGAGCCCTTGCTAATAAACTTAAAAAAGAAATTATTGAATTAGGTGTTCGCTGCGAAACAATTAAATGTGATTTTAATAATCGCAAAGAAGTTGATAAATTTTACCCTAAGGCTTCTAAGCTGCTTGGAAAAATATCTTGTTTAATAAATAATGCATCAGTTTTTGAAAATGATAAAATTCATAATTTCACATCTAAATCTTGGAATAAACATTTAGATACAAATCTATATGCGCCAATAAAACTATCTAAAGATTTTGCAAAACAACATGAAAATGCTACGCATGGTAATATAATTAATATCTTAGACCAAGGCGTAGTAAACCCTAGTATTGCATTTTTTTCCTATAATATTAGTAAGGCTGCACTTCATTCAGCAACAATAATTTTAGCAAAATCACTTGCTCCAAATATAAGAGTTAATGCTATAGGTCCCGGGCCAACAATAAAAAATGAGTTTCAATCAGATAAAAATTTTAAAAAACAAATTAATTCAACTTTACTTAAAAGAGGCTCTAAGCCTAAAGATATAAGTAATACTTTAAATTATATATTAGAAACAGAGTCTTTGACGGGACAATTAATAGTTGTAGATGGAGGAGAGCATTTAACATGAATGAAAAAAAAATGAGTTTAAAGAATCTTAATTCAGAAATTGATAATATCGATCACGAGTCAGGCTACAATTTAATATTTGTAAACGATCTAACGTTAAATGCTGAATTGGGTGTATATGCTCATGAAAAAAATATTCAGCAGCCATTAAGGGTAAATATTATTGCTAAAATAAGAGATATTCCTGAAACATCAAATGAAAAAATTGATAACGTTGTATGTTATAATGAGATCTCAATAATAATTAAAGAAATAGTGAATTCAGGCCATACAATACTCTTGGAAACTTTAGCTGAAAAAATTTTACTAGAGTGTTTTAAAAATAATAGAATTGAAACTATAAAGATCAGACTCGAAAAGCTAAATGCAATTGATGATGCTGAGAGTGCAGGCATTGAAATTGAAAGATCTCGAAAATAAAAATGCAAAATATTGATAAGATTAAATCAATAGTAGATAAATCACCGACTAATCCAGGCATCTACAAGATGCTAGATGAAAATCAGAAAATACTTTACGTTGGTAAAGCTAAAAATATTAAGAATAGACTTAAGAACTATCTAAATGATAACAATCTGACTAATCGAATTAAACGATTAATGCGATCAACACGCCAAATAGATACTATAGTTACTGAAACAGAAAAAGAAGCTTTGTTGCTTGAAGCAAATTTAATAAAAAAAATTAAACCACAATACAATATATTGTTAAGAGACGATAAATCTTTTCCTTATATATTTATTAACCATGAACAAGAGTATCCAAGAATTTCTAAACATCGGGGGAAGCAGAAGTTTAAAGGTAAGTATTTTGGTCCCTTTGCAACTGTTGGATCTTTAAACTATACTCTCAAAATTCTTCAAAAAGTATTTCAATTAAGATCATGTGAAGATTCATATTTTGAAAATAGAAGTAGGCCTTGTTTGATGCACCAGATTGAACGATGTAGCGCACCTTGTGTTGATACTATAAACATTAAGAAATATCTTGAGCTTGTAAAAGATGCAGAAAATTTTCTATCAGGCAAGCATAGTGGCTTACAGAAAAATTTATCTATTAAAATGCATGAAGAGAGCGTTAATGAAAACTATGAGAAAGCAGCAAGTTATAGAGATAAGATTAAAGCTTTAACTCAAATACAAAGTCAGCAAAATATTAATCTTTATGATATTACAGACACTGACGTTATTTCTATTTCACGCCAAGGAGATAAATCTTGCATACAAGTATTTATTTATAGAGCGGGTCAGAATTGGGGTAATAAAAGTTATTTTCCTAAGCATACAATTGATGAAACAAATGATGCTATTCTAGAAAGATTTGTTATTGATTTTTATACCAGATATTCTCCTCCTAAAGAAATATTGATTAATAATAATATTGAAAATATGAACTTGATATTAGAATCACTTAAATCGATCTATGGAACAAAAACTAGGTTTATTATTCCTAATAAAGGTAAAAAAGTAGAGCTAATTAAGTATGCATCTCGTAACTCAGATATCTCTTTAAATAGACATATTTCTGATACTTCAACAAATATTAAGAGCTTAGAAAAATTAAAATCAATAATTAATAGTAATGCCAAAATTCAGCGTATTGAAGGTTACGACAATAGTCACGCATTTGGTAAAAATGCAGTCGGTGCTATGGTAGTTTTTGGTGAAGATGGATTTGAAAATAAGAACTATAGAAAATTTAATATAGATAACTCTAAAATCACACCTGGTGACGATTATGGAATGATGCGTCAAGTTATTACTAGAAGATTTACAAATATAACCGCTGATAGTAAAAAGTATTCATCTTTACCAGATGTAATATTAATTGACGGTGGTAGAGGTCATTATGATACTGTGAAAAAAACACTTACAGAAATAGGGATAAAAAATGTAAAGATTTTATCAATATTTAAGGGTGTTAATAGATCTAATAAACTGGATAAAATAATATTTGGCAATAACTCAGACTTTATTCGCAATGATGATCCTGTGTACTTCTTGCTACAAAGAATAAGAGATGAATCTCATAGATTTGCCATTGGCGCACATAGAAACAAAAATAAAAAAGATATAGAGAACTCAGAATTAGAGCTTATATCGGGGTTAGGTAACAAAAGACGTAAACTTCTTTTAAATCATTTTGGTTCTGTTAAAGATGTAAAAGGAGCTTCTAAGCTAGACCTGGAAAAAGTTGACGGTATAAGTAAGTTGCTTTCAGAAAAAATATATAATTTTTTTAACAATTAATGAAAAATCTTCCAAATATTTTAACAGTTTTTAGAATAATATTAATACCAATAATATTGTCTTTAATTTTACTGAATACAAAGAATACAAACTTACTTGCGCTTACAGGCTTTATTATCGCATCTTTATCAGATTATTTTGATGGATATTTGGCTAGAAAATATGATTTAACTAGTATTTTTGGAACTATGTTAGACCCTATCGCTGATAAACTACTTGTTATTTTAGTTGGATTTATATTGTGCTATCGTGGGGATATTAATGGAATTCATTTAATTCCTTTTTTGTTAATAGTTTCAAGAGAAGTTTTTATTTCTGGAATTCGAGAATATTTAGCTCAACTTGATGAAAAAAAAATATTACCTGTTTCAAATTTAGGAAAATATAAAACTGCTATGCAGATGTTGGCTTTGCTTTGTTTGCTACTAAATCCAATAATGACAAATAATTTATTTTTTATAGCTGAGCTTGGAATATTGTTACTTTGGATTGCAAGTATCTTATCGGTATTAAGTGGATATCAATATTATCGAGGAATATTCAATTAAGATCTAACAAGGTTATGATAATCTTGCATGAATTTAAAATTTTTAGTTCCATCACCAGTTTTAAATTTTATGTCATCGATTGATTGTAATGGAGTAATTTCTGCTGCTGTTCCAGTTAAAAATGCCTCATCATAATTTGAAATTTCATCGGGCATAATGTGTCTTTCTATTATATTAAAACCTTGATTAGATAGCATCTCAATAACAGTTTGACGGGTAATACCATTTAAAAAACAATCAGGGATTGGTGTATGAATATCATTATCTTTAATAAAGAAAATATTAGCACCGGTTCCTTCAGCTACATAACCTCTATAATCAAGCATTAAGGCATCATGATAGCCTTTTTGTTCAGCAAATGATTTTGACATTGTGCAAATTACATAAGGGCCTGATGCTTTAGCTTCACAAGGAGCAGTATCTGGAGAAGGCCTTTTCCATGGGGAAGTAATTAACCTAAGTCCGGCTTTTCTATCTTCAATTTTAAAATACGAAGCCCAATCATCCCAAGCTGCTATTGCAACATTAATATCTGAATTAGAAGTAGATAGCCCCATCTGTTGACTACCTCTCCATACAATTGGTCTAACATAACAATCCTGAAGATTCATTTTATTGATAAGCTCATCTTTAGCGTTATTAATTTGCTTTTCAGTGAATGGCATATCCATACCTAAAGTATTTGCAGATCTGAATAGGCGCTTAGTATGTTCTTCAGATTTAAAAATTTTTCCTTTATAGGCTCTTTCACCTTCAAATACAGAGCTTGCATAGTGCATTCCTTGGCTAATTACATGGCACTTGGCATCATTCCAGGCAATAAATTCGCCATTCATCCAAATTAAACCATCTCTATTGTCGAAAGGTATCATTTCCATATATTGTATCGTAAAAATTAAACTACTTAGTTATCAGATAATCTAGTTGATTAATATAACTTTTTATCATTATTATGTCATAATGACTGACTTAAATAATGACACTCATAAAGGTTCCCCCCTTTTATATCTTAGAGACGATAAGTTAAAAGAAACGTTAAATAATTTTTTCTTAGTCTATAAAAATTTTGAAAATCAAATTTTAGAAAATGCTAATGACCATAATTTTGGCATTGCAGATATTAGATGTATTTTAGTTATTTTATTATACCCAGGAATAACTTTTAATGAATTAATGATTAGGCTTGGTATTACAAAGCAGAGCCTTAATAGAGTTTTAAAAATACTCATTAGTGAAAAAATGGTAGTACAAGAAATTAATGTAAAAG
>Ga0209482_1001571_pt1 | contig 15365 bp, 22 predicted proteins | sample CoawatmetaG10DNA_FD_187512 | JGI IMG/M metagenome (GOLD analysis project Ga0209482, IMG submission 187512) | Marine microbial communities from the West Antarctic Peninsula - Coastal water metaG104-DNA (SPAdes) (version 2) | ecosystem: Environmental > Aquatic > Marine > Coastal ...
TATTGGTTCCTTAATAGTATTAATTACTTCGTGCGCCTCAATGAAATTATTACCAGACAAGTTGGCATTGTCTAACTCAATAGACAATGCCTCTGGTGTTGGTAGCTTGTTGTACTTTTCAACAAATGCTACTATTTCATTAAACACAAACCGATTAGCGCCTTCGAAATACTCATTCTTAATGAATGGTATTGACTTGCGAGTAAACTCACTGTTTGTCAGAAGGTTCCTTAGAATCGTTGTCGGTAGTGCTGTTGTCATTATCATTTCCTATTTTATAATCGCCAGTCTCAAATGCATCTTCAAGGATGTGTTGTAACACACCTCCTATATGATCCTGGAACTGTGGATTCCCATCGAGAGTTTCATCACCCTCAATAAGAGTCCACCTAAAGCTCAAGGATGCAATGCCCTCATCATCTTCAGTGATTTCATCAACCTTGGCGCTTACTTTACCGTACTGGTACTTAGTACCTTTCCACTCACCTGTAAGCAGTTCGACGGTATAGAAGTCATCCTCGTTTCTTTCAATGAATTTATAATCACTCTTGGCTATATTATACACTATTTTCCTCCGATTGTACATCATTAATTTCATCTTCATCATCACCTAACATTGATTTCAAACCAATGGTATAACGACTTTTGATGTGATCAGCAAAATCAGTTTCTTTAAAGATAGGATCCCAGAAGTCTTTGGTCAACGTATCTTTCTCACGACACTTAGGATCAACAAGCTCACCAGTATCACGATCGATACGACAGTACCAGCCATTCTGAGGTTTGCCTACATAGTTACCTTCTAGTGCAACATCAAGTAAACCTGACATAGCTTCGATACCACCGTCCCACGTAACGGACACAGGGATCTTAGACTTCTCTTTAACAAAGCGAGACTTCTCAATATTGATAATGAAGTTGTAACCTTTGATCTCTTTGCCAACCTTTTCTTGTTGACGACCAATGATCCAGATGTTATCAGCACTATAGTAGATACCAGTACCACCGGATACCACAGCTTTACTAAACATTTCCATAGTCTGGTAAGTGTGATTGATGGCCAACATAGGAACATCTTTCATCTTCAGGTATGGAGTAATCATACGGAACAGACCTTTAAGTGCTTTCGCACGGGTCATATCAGCAACTGATTTCTCATCTAATGCATCATCTAATTCTTTCTTAGATGCAAGGTTACCAATAGAATCGATTACAATGATAACTTTGTCGTTATCTTCGATTGATTCTAACTGCGATACCACATCAAACTTTAGCTTTTCTACGTCTGTGATAGGCGTATGCAAGACACGTGATGTATCAATGCCAAACGATTCAAAGTATGTTTGAGGTGAACCAAACTCTGAGTCATAGAATAACATAATTGCATCAGGATGTTTATTAAGATATGACGCAGCAATGAGTAATGCAAACGATGTCTTAAAGTGTTTCGATGGACCAGCAAGGACTGTCAAGCCACCCGCTAAACCGCCGTCAACTGATCCAGACAATGCGACATTAATCATCGGCACTGGCGTAGATGCTACGTCTCTGTTTTTGAAAAGCTTAGATTTAGAAAGTACATCAGTACCTTTAACCTTAGAATTCTTTTTTAGTCTATCCATTACGGACATATATTTACTCCTATCAAGTTATCATTAGGTATATTATAACATGAATTGATCAAGTTGTACACCTTTAATTGGCGGTTTGCCCTGCCTTTGTTCCCATTCAGAATCCCAACCAGATCTATTCATTAAATCAGCTGGAACATGGTCGAACGTACCATTACCACGTGGTACATAGTTTTGACCGAATCGAACAAAATCACACATCACATCTTCTAAATCTTTAGCTCTTCCACCGGTTCGTTCAACCAGTAGATTCATAAACTCATCAGGCTTCCATCCCGAGGACAAACGTTTCATACAGCGAACTGCATTGTTGCCTAAGTAGGTATGACTGTCAACGTCAACGTATTGGGGAAAGTAATCAGAGCAATCCATAGAGAAAGCAGCGTATACGAAATTAAACTTTCGATGGCCTACTTCTTTGTTATAATCATTAAGAAAATCAACTATGTCTTTATGGCCGCGGGTTTCCTTTATTAACCAGGCCGTAAATTTATTTATCAATTCAGGTAATTCAAGTGCCATGAAATCAACATTTGAGACACCTTTTTTTGGTGCTGGTGGTTGGTTACCAATAGAGGTAAACAGAGCTTTACCCTGTGCTTTAAACATCACAAGGTTATCTGCCATCTCTTGAATGGTTTTAAACTTTCCCCAGTACTGTACTGCATTGTTACGGTATCCATGATCGCTCTCGAAAGATGCACCTGAACCCATAATCCGATGGCACAGGAATACATATAACCAGGTTTTCAAGTCCCATTTTATATTGTCATTACTCTTATTGAGTGCACGACGTTCTTCATTATGCCATCTATGTTTAGGTGATTTAGAACCGAACCACAGATCTTGAGGAACATTAGAAAACCCTGCAGCGTTACGCGTGAAACAATCGTAAATGTCAATGGTCTGCATCAGCGGATCATTAACTACTTGGTTTGCCTCATCTGACATATAATCAGAGTGTCCCCAGTTTACATTATTCTGCAGCCATTTGGCACGAGGATAATAATACTCTGAGAATACGTCTAGCGCTTCTTCATTCAACCAGCGGTTTTTCATTCTTGGCCCAATCTCTGTATGAATCAATTCGTTCGTATATAGTATCATCTTCTAGTATAGGCTCACCGCCCACGTTCCAGAATAAAATATCTTTATCGCTATTCTTAGGTATATACTTCCATGCCTTACCATCATATGTTGCAATATTAGGGAACGGTGGAAGATCTGTTTTCTGTGCTGCCTGAAATGCAAGTGGTTCTGATATAGGTTTGGCAATACCAAGCTCTCCAGCTTTCATGTTACGTGACACACATACTGAAGTAAACTTAGCATTTGGCCATGCAATCTGAAGTGCACGTGAGAGTACGCCCGTGGACGTGGCAAGATATACTTCATCAGGCTCTTTAATCTTTGATGCAACCTTTACGAAACCGGCTGTGACCAACTCATGCTTAAGTCCTAAAGGAACAAAGAATGCATTTGGTCTTTCATCAGCCCACTTCTTTGCAAGTAAGTTTAGATTAGGCATTGCAGCAATACGATGAAACTCGTATTCACATCCACGTTCTATACAGCAAGCTTGATGTGTAGAGATACGCTTGGAAGAAGGCATGAATAATTTAACCTTCTTACCATGCCGTTTTGCTACATCAAGAAGAGATACGCCAGCAAGACCAGTACGAGGTTGCACGTAAACAATGGTATCAATATGATCAGGGAGCGAGGATATGAGACAATCACCCCCGCGAACTTTACTTCCAACCAAGTCATCGTCACGGACAACCCGAACGCCATCATGACTGGTAATGCGAGGGACAGGATTAGGATCTTCCCAATCCCCAGCCAAAGCAAGGAATAATTCTCTAGCTGATTCAACAGTATATAAGGGTCCAACATCTTTATTTACTCCATCTATTATATGATTATTATGTGCCAAGTCCTGTTACTCCCCAATCATTACGACGATAAAATGGCGGAGCAATATGGAAAGAAGATCCATGCTCCATGTATGTTTTTGCGTATAGCTCAGGATCCATAGTATACCAATCCGCAGGTGGCATGACGATCTTACCACCTGACTGTTTATCTAATTCATCAATGAATCGATTAGTCAGGTCGTGACGATCTTGCCATGTACCATGAAAAGGTGTTTTCTTATAGTATCCAGTCTTAGGTATACGTCTTTCTTCATACTCCACAGGGACAGGAGTTGCATAGTACACATCACAATCATTCGTAGCTTCTAACGAAGTACCTTGTGTAATGTACTCTCGAATGAGATTCTCAAGGACAAAATCAGTATGTCGTAGAAGGTGATGACGAATGTCAATAGAACCAAATGCAAAGGTGATTTTACCTTTCGGTCTTGCACCTCTGAACATAGTTCGTAAACCTTGCTTTAACGCACCGTGTAGCGTCTTGCCGTCGTTACGTAAAGTGATATCATTCTTATCACTAAACGCTATAGTGTGAGAGTCACCTACAGTGAAACTATCACGTTGTAGATCCTCTTGCTTTAAACTAGAAACAGTACTGAATCTATTGCTTACTGCATCACACCATTCTTCTGTAATACCTTCGTATGTTGTATTAGCACCAATGCGTTTCTTTAGCATGGCACCATAGTCAGGCATATCATGATCCAATGAAACAAGATCTGGACATGAAGCAACTAGGTTGATACGATCAAAAACCTCTTTAGCTGCTCCGCCAAAAAGGTTTAATGTACCACCAAAGTTTGCGCCATGATCAATGTACACTTTATCAAACGTTCTGATTTTAGGTGTACATTTGTGATCTATAGTAGAACCTAAATGATCCTGCCATAACATAGTCCAACCATGAGTGTGAGACTTTGGGTTAACAGGTATATTAGATATCGGATTCGTTATTATAGAACGCATACTCGACTCCTGCCTCATCAAAGATTCGTTTAGTCAATTTCCACGATTCTTGCCACTTTTCAGGTATATCCATCTTAGGCATTATAACTCTTTTAATTCCTACTTGAACAACGCCTTTAGCGCAATCGGAGCAAGTAGGTAAGCCATAAACAAAGAGAGTAGATCCATCAAGGGATACTCCATTGTAAGAAGCATTGTAAATCACATTCATTTCAGCGTGAACTACTAACTTAAGTTTTAGGTCACGATCGTTATAGTTTGCAGGTGAGTCATTTACACCACGTGGGAAGCCGTTGTATCCTTGCGAAAGTATTTGACCTTTCGTACCAATAGCAACAGCACCAATTTTACTTGAAGGATCCTTAGACCAGTCAGCAATATGACTAGCTAGGTTAAGGTACCGATTAATCCATTTAGGTTTATTTGACAAGGTTAAAGTGCCTCTCATATACGTGAAGATTTTGGACCTGCCATGTTATAGGGCCAGGTCCTACAGGATCTTCATAGGTTAAGTTTAATTTGTTATACTCCCAGCACATTTTCTGAAGTACGTGGGTCTGCCATGCAAAGTCATTCTTATAGCCAAAGACCACATCATTAGAACGCATTTGAACAACAGCAAACATCATATCGTTACGTATATAGTAAGTAACACTGTTTGTACATATGAAATCAGACATACCACCTTTGTTATATTCTGTCCATATAGATGGACGAGTATAAATCATAGAGGCACGACGACTATCAGGATTAGCATCAAGCTCCATCAAAGCAGAATGAAACTGATTGTAATACTCTTCTGAGTAAATAAGCTTGCCATAGTTACTATTGATATTGCCATGTTTATCTGATGCATACTTCCATGCTTCAGGAGCAACACGATCAGGACCATATATGTCATTGATGTTAGTAGACTGAGATGCGTACCATTCCAGTTCTTTCTCAATGTAAGGTAGGCTTGGCTTACCGAAGATTGATGGTTGATCTGCAATGAAAGATGCACCTGTCAATTCGATAGTCTTTTGACCAGTCTTATCAATAGTAAATGCTTCATCGTTTAGTTCATCAATAAAGAATTGACGAATGTCTTTTACTGTGTTTGAACTATGTGCACTCATTGCTTATCTCCTGCTTTCCATCGGTCATCCATGTTGAGATGGCCATCTGCAATATGCTGCATAAGAATCATAAGCTGAGTATTTGCATGTGCAAGATGGCTTAGACCAGACTCAGGATCTAGATCTTCACCACCCCAGAATGCATTTAAGTGACGTTGAATAGACGAGTATGTACGAGACCACTCAGTGGAACCGCCATCATCACGCCAGTTATTAGGACCATATTTGTTAGCACCAAAGCCAAGTACTTCTGCTACTTGGTTGATAGCGTCAATAGGAACAAGAGCTAAAGGAGCTTTGTTAGTATCATATTTCATGTTTAATTCCTAGTTTATTATATGAGACCATTATAACACATTTAACGCGTGTTGTACACTAATAATTTCACTATTATACTCAGTGCAATGATTACGTGCCTTTGCGAAGTGATGGTTATAATACAACTTGTTTGCGAATTTAGATCGTTCACGACCATGCATGCTAAAGCTATTAGGTTGAATCACAAGACGAGGATAGATTACATACCCATCATTATCGTCTATCATTTTAGCAGTAACAATATAATCAAATATATTTTCTGCTATATTCTTAGCAAGAGTCTGGATATTCTTGGCGTAATAAGACCAATAAACATGCTGGTGGTTTTTAACTTCTAGCTTATTGCCAGTGATACCACACTTGATATCCCAACCGTATGTTTCACGATTCGTCATATCAAATTGTTGCGGGTTTAGTTCACCTTTAACCATGGCAGCAATACCTACCTCACACGCAAGTCCACGTGTGCAATCTTGTGTTACCTGTGCACGGTCTCGGTTTTTGCGCTGGTTAGGATTTGACATTACGCCATCAATAATACCAGTATCTTCTAGTCTTTCAAGTACTTCTGTCTTTGCGACCCAGTGTCCGCCTACAAAGAAATCATCGTATACTTTAGTCATAATCTATTCTCCATTACATATGAGATTGCACGTTCAGCCTCAGTGTCAAACGCACGGCTTTTATACCAGCCACCGGTATCTTGATCAAGTTCCTTACATAGATGTACAACTTCTGGTACACTAATAGGATACTTCTTATTGACTGCGTTACCTGCAACAGAAACCATAAAGGAATACATCTTTGCATACCAACCAGCCTGAGAGATTGCATTGTATTCAGCAATCATCCGTCGTGATACAAATGGACAGTCAGAGTATGACGACCAAGAGTAATTAGTATTTGTTAAACTATTAGCACGATACTGCATCACAGCATTGCGCATTGAATCGGGCATGCCATCAAAGATAGTCTTCTTCTTTTCAGGCATCGGATGCTTTACTATTAATAAGCTAGGGTTAATAGGGCTACCGTCGTTAGTAAAAATGAAGTTGTTAGCACCACGGTACGTCGCAGGAATGTAATACATTCTAGATAAGTCCTTAGTCTGCCTATCTCCGATTGCTCCGAGCTCTGAGTTGAGAGCCCACCAGAACTTGCGAATTTCAGTTGATCCAACCGATGCTGCAAGTGGGAAGATAAGCCTGAACTTCGGGTGTAACTCAGTAGAGCTAGCCGTGCTATAACACACGTAATAATAATCACCGAACCTATTACGTAATTCATCTTGTAGATTTCCTTTAAATTCATGGTCATCAACATCGACGGCAGCCCAAGCTCCCCATTTGATAACATTCTTATTAGCACGTGTAGTTTCGTCGATGTACGTGGCCGGTGATATTAGCGATGCATCTTTCTTACTTGCAAGCTCCACCTTGGATAAACGATACAAAAGAGCCTCAAACTGTTTCCAGTCTGAGAACTCCATAGACTTTTCAGTCTTGTTATCGTATATGCTTTTAAACAGCGTTAACGAGATCGCCATGATTTTCCTTATGAGTAGGAGAAGTCCAGCCTTCAGGCTTCATAAGATCGGGTAGACCCCATGGATTAGGACGTTCAGTTTTAACACCTACTTCTTTTTCCATATTAGCTTCGTAGACATTATTCCATGCTTGATTGGCATCTACGCCAAACACATCGAGAGTACCTATAGCAAATACACAGAGATCAATAAGACCATCAACGATCTCTTCAGTATCGCCTGCTTTCATTGCATCAAAGGTTTCAGTCATTTCTTCTTGACACATATCAAGACGGAACTTAAGATACTTTTGCATCAGTTCCTTATCATGTTTGTTATCTTCAAACCACTTCTTTACACCAAACTGGTGATGCATCATGTGGATATCATGAGACCAATCAGACATCTAAATTACTCCATTTTTTAAGTTTAATTCGTTTTGCACTGCTATGACTTTCTACTTCAGCAGAATTGATAATACCGTACTCGCTAAGCAGTTGTACCATACACATCAGATCACCTACTTCTACTTCCATCTTGGCAACATTGCCCATGGTTGGAGAACCGAAGCGTATCAATTTAGCAGCTTCGACGGTGGCTTCTGCACACTCTTCCATAAATATGACTAGTAGCTCATCACGTTCGGATTTTAGTTGTTCAGTTGACATAGCATTTCCTCTATTATTAATACCATTATAACACATTACCATAGGTTTGTACACAGTTATTTTTCATGACCAAATCGAATAAATTCGCCCTTTCGGATAATAAACGATTTTATGTCAGAAGACTTGGCACATAGCGGCATTATATGTGTGAAGCTTCTACCGCCATCAATCACATGATTGCCTACCTTGCGGGTATCATTCTTGTGCTGAGAGTATTCCCAGCCGCTAACTCCTTCAATCATATTGAATATGTATTTCTCTATGCCATCGCAATCGACTGCTGTGCACATTGCATTATCTGAGTATATGTTTGGGTATATTCCAAAGTAGCCTATTTCATCGTAATACACATCGACAGCAAAGTCGGCATGTTTATAGACCGCACTAGTACACACATACTTTACATTTAGATTATCGTTCTCAAGATACATTCTAACTGTCTTCTTTATGTCGTATAACGGTCTATGCTTTATCTTCATCCGAAGAAGTCCTCTAATGATATCCTAGGCTCTGGCGACCAGCCAATTGCATCCAGGATTGGAATGATTGGATCTAGGAATGTTTTCTGAAACTGCTTGTTGTAGTCTACATACTTATCAAGCTGCAGTTCGGTAGCAAGATATGTAGGGAATGCTATCACGTTCTCACGGATAGGATTAGGGATCTTAAGGTAACAGAACTTGATCTTCTCACCGTTTTGAATAAGCTCATGCTTCTTCTCAAGGCCGAGGTCTTTGATGTAATGATTATATAGCAAAGCACCACGTACATGGATCGGAGTACCCTTGGCGTATATACCTTCACGCTTGCGAGACCACTTAGTAATATCATTGACGCCACGTGGAAAGGCTACTTGCTCTGGTGGAAGTGTAGAGAAGTAATCTTTGAATTGTGCGATAGCTTTCTGTGCCTGCTCTTCGTTACCAGAGATGATAACCTTGAACAATGCCTTTAAAGCATCACGACACGAACCTGGGGTGGAAGACTTGATAGCCTCAATACCCATGATCTTAAGCTTAGGTTCGGCATATTGCACACCTTCGTTGTTGTGCACATTCAAGATGTAACGCTTCTTCGCTGTCCAGATGCCACGATCTGCAATAGCTTCACGAGCCATAACCATGCGAGGGGTGTAACAATCAAAGAGATCATACATCTTGGCATAGGACTTCTCGAGCATTGGGATGAACTGTTCTTCGCAGATCTTGTCAATGTTTGCAACAGGATCTTTGCCATCAAGGTACTTGGTAACCATAGGACCGAAGTTAACATAGACCGAATCGGTATCGATTGCGATAACATAGTCTTTGGTATCAGTCTCACAAACCTTGTTCATGAACTGGTTAACAGACTTCTCAGCCCACCGAATGACAGCTTGGCCAGTCAGAGTAATACCTTCGGCAATACGTAGATCAAAGTAACGGAAGTACTTGTTGCCTAATGCACCATATAAAGAGTTTAACAAGATCTTGATGGCCATTTGCTGATTCTCAAAGCGAGAGATATCACGTTCAATGCGAATGATTTCAGCGATATTAGACTTAGGCGTATTCTCTTTGAGCTGCTGTGCCTCGAGCATCTTCTTCTTGACGACCTTACGCTCATTGTAATAGTCGGTAATGATCTTAGGCAGAACACCTTGCTTCTCACGTTTGAAGTAAATGCCATTGACAGCAAGTGCATACTCAGTCTTTGGATTATCAAAGTCAGCTTTAAGTGCAATGTCAGGATTCATATCGGCACGTTCACCTTCAACGATAGTCTCAGGAGACATATTCCATTGGCAAATGATGTTAGGATATAGTGAGTTAAGATCGAACGAAACCACCCAGTCGTGCATGCCTACCTGAGGAGGTTTAACATAACCGCCAGGGTAATCAGCTTTAAACTTATCGCCATTAGGTGGAACAACGATGCCTTGGTTTGCAAGGTCACGATATAAGATTGAATCCCATATAGCAGTAGTACCTAGCGTATCGGTATAGTTAACACCACCACGATATGCCATAGTTAATGCCAGAGTAATGAGACCCATCTTGTCTTCGAGACGATCAACTAACTCAACGTCTTTGATGTTATAGTCAATGAACTTTTGATAGTCTTCGAGGTACAATGTGTATAGGGAATTATGCTCATCATACGACAGCTTCTTCTCACCGAGAACAACGTGAGCAATGTTATCAAGCTTGTATGATTCTTGTGGACCATATGAATAGCCGAACTTCTTAAACAGTTCTAGGTAATCAAGTTGTGCAATACCAGTGAGTTCATAGCATTGTTGCTCACGACCCATCTGAGTAATAGTACGAACATTAACAAGTCCCCATGGAGAATACTTACGTGCCATGTCTTCACCGAGAAGCTTTACGGTACGATTAACAAGGTATGGAATATCAAAGAAGCGAGTGTTCCAGCCAGTGATAACATCAGGAGACTGGATCGGAGATGCCCAGTGATTGATGAACTTGATTAGTAGATCTGATTCTGAGTCACATCGCACATAAACAACTTTGTGATCTTGCATGAGAGAGTTAGCTACGTCATAGTCACGCAGGCCCCACACATAATAGATGTTGTCTATGTTGTTTTTGATTGCAATTGAGATAACTGGGTAGTCAGCAAACTGTGGCTCGGGAAAGCCATCGTCGGATTGAACTTCGATATCGATTGACGATATGTTGATAGCATTACGATCAAACTCAATGTTATCAGGGAACTTCTCTTGGATGTGCTGAACTACGTAGTTCTTGTTGCCATACAGTACTTTGGACTCGATGCCCGAATAGTTCTGTTCATGGTCTTTGACTTGACTCATCTTATCGAATAAGATAGGGGATACTCTTGTGCCATCTAAGGCAAATGCAGTACCTGAGTCATTACGTTGATAGAGGGTTGGCGAAAACTTAACACGGTCTTCGAACCGATGGCCATTTTTATAGCCACGATAAAGTAGGCTGTTGCCATAGCGGGCAACGTTTGTATAGAATTCCATAGTGCTTCTCCGAATGATTATGTATATTATAACACGATTTTCGAGGAATGTACACTAGTTTTTGTAGGTTTGTGAAACCATTTCACTATCTCCATTATGTAAGTAGAAGGGAACCATATGAGTAAAACACGTCGGAATTACATAGTCATATGGTTTTCTGTTTCTAGGCCACCCAGTTGGCCCACCAGGTTAGGCGGCTAGCGCGTAATCTGTAGGTGCATAATTGTTATTTGCAATTATATGTTTTCTTCGCGATTACCGTGCTTAGATCCGGGCAACTCCACTTTTCTACTAATCCGCCTGTCGATCCTATTTCAGCCCCATCAAAAACACACTACTTGCAGTATCCTCCCCTGCGTAACCTTGTTGACAAGGTAACTTAGTCTCTTCGTAGCTTTGCCACTTCTAGTTCAAAGCAGTGTGTTTATGGTGGAGCTGCCGGGTACCGCCCCCGGGTCCAGCTCGTCGTTTGAATTGCTTCAACGTTACAATCTTATTTATACTTAGTAGAACCACCAAGATAGTTTACTTGAGTAGTTTTACCAAACAGTCGTTCTATGATCTTAGTTAGGAATGCTTCTATTTTTTTCATTATAGTCTCCTTACTTAGATGCTTCGTCAACCTCTTCTTGAGTGACTACACCTTGTTCAATTAACATTTCGCGATTCTTCATGTGAGCCATAACAGTTTCTGCTTTAGCACCACCAAGATAAGGAACACAATGAGCTTCATCAGTCATTATCTCCGTAATCATCTGTCCATCGTCAGCAACAAAGTCGCCTAGAACTCTTCCGAATTTACCTTTCATATCTTCTCCACTTTTGTTAATCTGTGTTCTTAAAACACTGGTTTCGCCTAATAGTTCTACGAGTCTAGCTTTTGCAGCCTTACCGAATAACTTCTCTACAGGATCACTTGTCCGTGATTCAGGAGTATCTATACCCATGATACGAACACGTTCATCTGCCATTACTATGCCGAAGCCTAGATCTATATCGACGTCAACGGTATCACCATCAACTACTCGATTAATTTTTACTTTGTATTCATACATGCGTTTAACCCCTTTGTTTTATCTATTTATACAAAGGGGTTAAATAGTTTTAGAACTTGAACGAAACACCGGCAACGGCGTCAGTATAGTCCATCTTGTCAGTAGCATTTACTGTCAAATACGCGGTCATACCCTCGGACAAAGAAACTGCTCCAGTAACCTCATACCCAATAAAATCAAACTTGTTAGCTGCATTATAAGTGGCTTTAACAAGCGGACTTAACGTTAAATCCCCAAGTGCGAATTGAGTGCCAAGATTGGCTGCCCAAGCGTTTGTCTCGAGGTTATACTCGGTCTTGCCGATAACTGCTGGTCGGGCAAATGGTTCTGCCATAGAAGCAGAAGCAAATGTACCAGCTAAGATAGCGGCAATGATTACTGATTTCATTTTTATGATCCTTTATAGTTTAAGTTAGGAGAGTTAACCGTAGACTCTCCGCGCATCAGTTAAGAGATGAACCTTCTTAGTATGAGATCAAACCCTAAATTTAAAGTTTGAATTCATTAGTTGCCTTTGCCTACGTTCCAGATCAGCAAGATCCTTAGATTCGGAAAGATACTTATACTCATCGCGTTGGCGAGCAGCATTATAGTCTATCAATGGCGATAACCATTCTAGTAGTTTAGTTATCATAATGAGTGCGCTCTTAAATCTCCACGCAGTTGCTTACTTCTTAGATCAGCGACTTTTGTGCCTTTATTCAATTCGTACTCAAGATAATCTACGCTGTCATGCTGCCAATCAGTCCTAGACAATATAATAGCAATCTCACGATTGGCTTGTCTTTGACGACCTTCAACAAATTTAGCTCCGAGCATTTTCATGCCACGGCCGATTGCCTTTAAAGCTCCCCATAATGTGGTGAGCAGATAGCTAAGTGGACTCGTTAAGTAGTTGGCTTGTATTAGTATGTGTTGCATTTTTGGATTCCTCGTTTTTTCCAATGTTAATTTTACGAGGACGTTGATCTTCAGGGACGAGAAACTTCAAATTGATTGCTAGAATTCCGTCGACGATGTCAGCTCCGTGCACTTGCACGTGTTCAGACAGCCTAAAGGTGCGTTTGAACTTCTTAGTGGAAATACCACGGTGAATGTATTCGCGACCTTTCGAAGCATGCTCACCTGTTACGGTTAGCGTCCGTTCATGTAGCTCAATGTTAATACCTTCCTGGCTAAATCCAGCTACCGCCAATTCAATGAGGTAATCTGATTCTCCAACCCGGAGGATATTATGTGGAGGATAATGATCGTGGGCATGTTTCGTAACATGGTCCAGTTCTTTAAAAAGATGATCGAATCCAACAAAAGCTGCTGAAGGGAATAGTGTTGTGTTGTACTTACGTATGCCTGTCATGGGTTACTCCTTAGTGAAAAGCAAGATATAATTAGGAACCGGATTATTCCGCATTCCAGTGTTATTTATACAATCTTAAATAATGATCTTGGATTCAGGAATAAAAACTTTACTGAACATATTCTTGTATTGTTCAACAAGTCCAGCTATGGGTTCTACTACAAACATAATCATCTCTGGATTAATAGCGAATCCATCCGATGCATCTGAGTATGCCATAAAAGGTGCAAGACCTAGTTTATTCGCTTCGGTCGGTATCAAGATGGCAACATCTTTTAGTACACCGTCATCGTAATCGCAAATGAGTTCTTCACCTGTCGAAATACGAACAATTTTAATAGCCATATGTTATCCTGTAATAATGTTATAGATTTCTTTCCAGTTTTGTACTCGTGGCACATCACCAGTGTAGTCAGCATTAAAGTCATGACCGATGAGCAAAGAGTTTAATCCGAGATTAGAACCTAAGTCAGCGTTTTGGACCTTATCCTCTATCCAATAGCAATTAGTATTGCGATATGGTTCGAGTGCTTCGTCCTTGTCTGCACCAGTATCGAGACAAACAAGTAACTCAAAAGCTGTTTTACCAAACAACTGTTCGAGATTAAACATGCGTGCTTTCCAAGCAGAGGCATCTAATGATAAAGAAGTGATACACCTAAACACATAACCGTGCTCTTCGTGTAGCTTCTTCACATATTTAACTGCGTCACGTAATGGTGACATGTATGCAACCGAGGCACTGGCATTATAAGCCCGGACGTATTCTTTCATCCTGCTTTTATCCATGTCATACGCTATTTCCATATCGTATGTGCCAGCAACCACAGCATACTTACTGTGAACTGTATTCATCCAAGAGTGGAAGCTATACAGCCAGTCCACCAGTACTCCATCACAATCAGTGAGGATAACCTTCTCTTGGAGGAGAAGATTAGGTGGGACATTGTTTTTGTTCATTTCTGCGTAGTTCATAATGTATTCTTTCTTATTTCAATTTGTATTTAGTGCGAACGTGTAGGCATTGGATGTTATGTCCACCCGCGTAGAAGGTCTCGAATGAGAACCTGCTCTCAACACGACGACCTGCATTTGTGCGATGTGCTAATTTCCAAGCACCTTCCATGTAACCGTCTTTGCCATGGTTGACGTGTATCTTTTCACATTCTTCCACATCAAAGTTAACTTTCTTAGCAACCGCAACTTCGATCTTTGCGAGTTTGTTCTCAGCGTCTTTTTCAGTCTTTACTAACCACTGATCTTTGCCATAGTAAGCAATCAACTGTAAATCACCTTTTGAAACGAATCGCTCAAGATAGTTATAACGAGCAGTTGAACGTGAGTACCATTTGGAATGTCCTGCGAACTTTTGGTAAGCGGCTTCGATTTCCTCTTTAACAGTATCCGAACGCATCCACTCACGTGTCTTTTCGAGATACGCCATACGATCAGCTGTCCATTTTACCATCAAAGGACGTACTGTCTCTTTGATTTCCTCGGCTATAACTTTGATTGCTTCATTCATGGTGTGTTTCCTCTTGATTATGATACTATTATACCACAACCAGAAGAGGATGTACACCTTTATTTTCGTTTATTTGCGTTTATTTTGAACTATTTTAGGCGTATACAGCATTAAATTGTTGTGTACACCTAATGAAAGTTGTACACTTACTTAATTGCTTTAGTGTACTTGCTCCCGCATACGTACACGTGCTCCTGAGACCACCTAGAATATCTTGAATAGTGTGATCAATATCACCACGATACGGTACTAATACTTCTCTACCTTCAGAAG
>Ga0209482_1001574_pt1 | contig 15348 bp, 8 predicted proteins | sample CoawatmetaG10DNA_FD_187512 | JGI IMG/M metagenome (GOLD analysis project Ga0209482, IMG submission 187512) | Marine microbial communities from the West Antarctic Peninsula - Coastal water metaG104-DNA (SPAdes) (version 2) | ecosystem: Environmental > Aquatic > Marine > Coastal ...
GTGTAAGTTCTGGATATACGGTGTTCAACGGATTTAGAAATACCAATACCTATAAACAGGCGCAATTAGGAGTTAAAGTGAGTTTGTTAGACTTGAAAAAAATAGAAAATGATATTTCTTTACGGGTCTTAAATACCTATTTAAATGTACTCTTTGCAAAGGAAAATTTAGAAGTTGCAAAAGTACAGGCGGCTATTAGTGAAAAGCAAATTGAAGCAGCGCGTGCTAGATTCCAAGCCGGTTCAGTCGCAAAAGGAGAGTTGTTGAATTTTAAGTCCACAGCAGCGAATGATTTACAAAATGTAATTTTACAAGAAAATGCATTAGATCTTGCCTTACTAACGATTGCACAACTGCTGCAAGAGCCCATAGACGGCTTTGATATTGCACCCATAAAGGTAGTGAGTCCTTCGGCGGAGTTGTTTTTTCAAAACTCTGAAACTGTTTTTCAGCAGTCTTTAGATTATATGCCCGAAATTGCAAGAGCCAAACTCGCTATAGACAACGCAACTTTTAATATTTTACTAGCCAAAAGTAGTTTTTTACCTACAGTTACAGCTTCTTTGGGTTTGTCTACGAACTATGGATTTAATTTAAATTTACCGGAAGGAGTTTCGAATACGGCATTGTTTTCACAATTAGATAATAATCTTGGTTATGGCGGTGGTTTTAATATTAGTATCCCGATTTTCAATAGATTTCAAACGAAAAATAGAGTTGCACAATCTATCATTAACAAGGAAATTTCTGAAACGAGATTGGAAAGTGAGAAATTACAATTAAAGCAAACTATAGAGCAAGCATTTTTAGACGCAAAGTCTGGGTTAAAGGCATACGAAGCAGCAAAAATTTCTTTAGCAGCACAAAAAGAAGCATTTAAGAATGCAGAAGAAAGTTATACATATGGCTCCACTACCTTATTTGACTTTGACTTGGTAAGAACGCGTCTCGTAAATGCTGAGGGTGCAATGATTCGTGCAAAGTACGACTATGTGTTTAAAACGAAAGTTTTGCAGTTCTATTCGGGAGAGTTGGTTTTTTAAGAGCACACCCTATAGCGTGCAACGTAGTTCTTTAAAAGGAAGTTCATTTTCTTTTTTTGAAATACTATCTTTGTAAAAATAAAATAAATTGGCAGTACTCCTTAATATAGAAACATCCACTAAAAATTGTTCGGTTAGCATTGCAGACAACGGTAAAATTGTTGCAATGAAGGAATTGAACAATGGAAATTATTCCCATGCCGAAGTATTGCATCCTTTTATAGAGGATATTTTAAAAGAAGCAGGAATGTTAATTGGAGAATTAGAGGGCGTGGCAGTAAGTAAAGGTCCTGGTTCTTATACAGGACTAAGAATTGGAGTTTCTGCGGCAAAGGGGCTCTCATTTGCTTTAAACATCCCTTTAATTTCGATTGATACTTTGCATTCGCTTTCGCACGCAATAACCGTGGAAGCTGGCACTATTGTACCCATGTTAGACGCAAGAAGAATGGAAGTGTATGCGGCTGTCTTTGACAAAACGCACAAGCAAATAAGAACGATTGAAGCAGAAATTATTGAAGACAGCTCTTTTTCAGAATATCTAGCCCTGGGCAAGGTTTATTTTTTGGGAGACGGTGCTCAAAAATGCAAAGAAACAATTACGCATAAAAACGCAATATTTGTAAGTGACAAGTTTCCTTCTTCCGAACAAATGGCAGTATTATCCCACGAGAAATTCCTGCGAAAAGAGACAGAGGATCTTGCTTATTTTGAACCTTTTTATCTAAAAGATTTTATAGTAATTCCTGAAAAGAAAAAGAAGCTTGTATTTTAATTACTATTGGATAAGAATTTATGGGCGTTAGCACTTCTAATATTTAACAAGTAGAATACAGTGTGCGCCGCTTTTCAGGGTCAACAGAAAGGGAACCAACTTCTGAATAGATGCTGCGTTTATCTACCAGAATAACTTTTTTTGTAAGTCTTTATTTATGACTACTGCTGTTCTTTAAGACATAGGTATTTATATTATTGTGGAAACCTCAATGTTAATTTAATGTTACGTAAATGTTTGTAAATTGTTAAAAAAAGCATATATTTGAGAAAGAAACACAATTCAAAAATATAAATTATGAAAAAAATACTCACCATTGCAATGTTTTGCATCGCAGCGATAGGATATTCTCAAGATACAACACCAAGCTATGAAGCGGAAGGAGCGCTCGTGAAGGCTACTTATTATCATGAAGATGGCACGGTTAGTAAAGAGGGGTATTTTAAAAACAAGAAATTAACAGGCAAGTGGACGCGTTTCGATAAACAAGGAAATAAAGTGCAATTGGCTTTTTATAAAGAGGGTAAAAAAACTGGGAAATGGTTTTTTTGGAATGAAGGTTCTTTACAAGAAGTTACCTATGCGAACAACGCAGTTAAAAGTATTAATGTTTGGACACCGGAATCTAAATTAGCAGTGAATAGATAAGGAGGAGAGCATTTTAATAAAAAAAACCAAAGTAAATTTTACTTTGGTTTTTTTTTGCCCTTTTGTAAGAATTAAAAGAGTAAATATTGGACCATTATAGTTCTTGGATTGAGTTATAGAGAAGGATTTTGTTTGATAATACTGCAAGATAAATAGTGATTAGATATTGGCAGGGTTGCACCAATAGCGTTACCATGAGAAGTATTTAGTGTTGGCATAGGGCATAGCGGGGATGAGAGAAATGTATTCTAAAGCTATCCAAAAAAAAACGCTTAGAGAAAATTCTAAGCGTTTTTTGATATCATATAAGAGTATATTTATTCTACTAGTAAAGAGAAAGGAATGTTATAACTAACACCTACTGGTTTACCACGTTGTTTTCCGGGTTTCATTTTAGGCAACATTTTCATTACTCTGATTACTTCATCTTTAATTTTTGGATGTGGAGCTCTCGCTTGAATCTTAACAACATTACCCTGTCTGTCAATTTTAAATCCGATAAAAACTCTCTTTCTTCCTGGGGACAAGCCCAATTCGTTTGGTAATTCTGCATCAAACTTTCGGGAGAAGTGTTTTTGAACCATTTTACTAAAGCAGTCCTTTAGTTCTTTTTTACCTCCTTTACATCCAGGAAATACAGGTGCATCTTCAATAATCATAAAGTTTACATCTTCAACAAATTCCTCTGCCTCGGCAATTTCAACAATTTCTTCAACTTCTACAGCTTCATTCTCATCTGTTTCGGTAGATTCTATTACAGTTTCTTCAACCTCTTTTTCGTCTTCTACAACTTCAATCTTTTCTGGAGCTGGTGGTGGAGGAGTTTTTGGCTTTACGGGCTCTACTCTTTCCGTAATTGGAATTTCTTCATCCATCATTGCATTCATGTTCGCAACACCTAATCCGTTGGTGGTTTTATCGTAAGTTTTCTTCTCAATTGCAGCGTAGGTAACAAATAAAGCCAATACAAGACCAATTTGCATAAATATTTTACTGTAATTCTCTAAATTTGATTTCGGATTTTTCTTTATTTCCATGAGGTAATATTTTTAAATAGTTCGCTAATTTAGCTAAATTATTACTTTAATTAGAAGTCTTTTCGTTTTTTAACCTATTTTTTTTTGAAACTTGACTAAATATAAACGTGCCGAGTAAAACTCCAAAAGAGTTTGCGAGAACATCTAGGTAATCTCCTGTTCTATAATTTGTTATTGCATACTGCAATATCTCAATAACTATACCAAATAAAATGCAACAAAGAGCGACTACATATTTTCTTTGTTTTTTTTGCCACGCAAATAACCAACAAATAGAAAGTACAAAGTACGCGAAACTATGTTGCAGTTTATCTGAATGCTGCGTATCAATAGGGTTATAAATAGATATTTTGATTAAACTTAGGCATAGGATTCCTATAGATACAGCGATCGCTATGATAGTAAGTTTATCCTTTAATAAGACCTTCATAAGCCACTGCATTAAGTAAATCAGCAATCTGTGATGCGTCAGAAAATTCAATTTTAATCATCCAACCTTTGTCATAAGGATCTGAGTTTACCAATTCAGGGTCGTCTTCTAAGGCGTCATTAAATGCGATAATTTCTCCTGTTAAGGGCATAAATAAGTCAGACACTGTCTTTACAGCTTCTACAGAGCCAAAAACGTCTCCTTCTGCCACTGTATCATCCAGGGTGTCTACATCTATATAAACAATATCTCCAAGTTCTCCTTGCGCAAAGTCTGTAATTCCTACTGTTGCAATATTACCTTCTATTTGAATCCACTCGTGGTCTTTCGTGTACTTTAATGTTGATGGTATATTCATTTTAATATATTTGATTGATGTTAAGTCTCTAATTTCCTCCTAAATTATAAATAATATTAAATCCACCATTGATCGCCTGTCTTGGGAAAGTCGTAGATATTGCATATTTAGATGTTTGGTGGTTGTAATAGAAAGATGCTGTTAAACTATTACTCAATTTATAATCCGCTGTAAATTTAATAGAAAATAATCTTTGCCCACCACTAATTTGATTATTATCTTGATCTACGGCTCTAATTTGTGTTAAATTATCTCTTAAGGAGACATCTGCCCTTAAATTAATATCACCTTTTAACTTTACTTTCTTTCCAGTAAAGCGAGTACTCATTTTTACGTCTTTAAAAACATATCCAAGGCCTGCGATATATTCCATCCCTTTAATGTCTGTTAAGGTGCTATTATTAAAATTCATTGTAAGTGTCCGGTCTTTCTTAATCTCACCTCTCAAAGAAAATGAATTCCTCATTTTCATATCAACTTTTATTAAAGGAGAAAACTCATCAACTAAAGTGGCGGAAGAAACGAGAAGTTCCGGTTCATAATTGTTGGATATATTGGTGGTAGAATATGGGTTGTCATTGTCATATTGTAAGTTATTTGTAAAGCTGGAGATGGTGTAAGAGGATTTATAACCGTGAGATACAATAAAGTTACTGAAGTTCTTTTTAAAGAACCCTAGTTTCATCAATCCAGTATAGCGAAGTGTCCAGTTAGGAATAGGAATGTTTTTAAACAATCCAGTACTCACTTTCTCTGGATTAGATCCGGAATATGCTGCGATAAATGCGGGTAATAAAACTTGTTGACTAGTGGCTCCAAAACCTGAGACTGGTGCTCCAGTTTCACGTGCTAGCCTATTGGCGATAATACCTCTGTAGTCTCTCATTTTTTGAAATAATGCATCGCCGTTTGAAAAAGCGGTGGCAAGCATCGAATGACTGGAACTAAAGTTTCCAGTTTCAAATGCGGGAGTACTATAATCTAAGGCGCCAAAAGTCGTCGCATTTTCTATGATATCTAATTGTTGAGAAAGATCTCTTGTTTGAATTTTATTTCCTCGAACATCAATATTAAAATCTTTAAAAGGCTTTAACGCAAAGGTGTAGTCTAATTTGTTATAATGGGTTTGTCGGTACGTTTTATTATAATATTCACTATTATCAGGATCTCTAGGGCCAACCAACCAGCCGTTAAGTAGTGCACTGTTTCTAATATCAACCTGACTACCAAAAGCAAAGGATGTTGGAGCACCTCCAAAAAACCCGATATCTTCTGTATACCCGGGTAGAAATTGCCCATTATTTTCAGAATAACTTATTTTACCCTGTTTTACAGAGGTAGCAACAGCATACAAACTTCTTAAAACTTTCTTTACAAGAGGTGTTTTATTACCGAGATACCGAACTCTGCGATGCTCATTTTTATAGTTATTTTTTAATGCATCTAATTCTTCCTTTCTTTCAAATTTTAAGTTTTCGATCTTTTTAGCAGCAGCTAAAATTTCATTTGAGAGTTGCTTTTTTTCTTGTAACACATTCGCTTTTTCTTTTGGAGATAAGTTTTCTTCAAGACTTTTTTCTAAAGCTAAGATTCCTTTTTCTTTTTTGTTAACACCTTCTTTAATGTCTTTTAGAGATTCTTCAAATTCTTTTTTAATTTTTTTTGTTTTTCGTTGTTTTTTCGCAAGATAGAAAGCTGTGTTAAATTTTTTGATTTGTTTCACCATTTTTAAGGTATCATTTACGCGTTCTCTTTTCGTTTTTGTCCATTTCTCAAAGCCTAAACTTTTATAAAACTTATTAAGCGTAAACGTTCCATTTAAATTATGCGTGTTTGCATTTTGAATAACATTTCCTACTAAATCTGCAGACGCAACATCTGTACCATTAATATTGATGGTGCTTTGCGCAGCAGCTTGCCAATCAAAGTCGGCTGTATAGGCATAATCTGCTTTTATCCAACTGAGAAAGGGAATCTTATCTATAGGTAATTGATAGGTACCGTTTAATTTTTGATGATAATGGTTTGCTCTTCCTGTGTTAAAGAATTCATCAAAAATCTGGATATCATCATCGCTTCCAAAGGTGTCATAAATGTAACTATTGGTTGCATTGAAATTAAATTGAAGTGATTTTGTGAGGTCAAAGCCAATGGTGTAATCCCAGTCAAATAAAAACCTACGCTGCTTTAATGCGGGTTGATCTGATAAACCAGGCACTAGGTTTCGAGATTCTTGCTCTGTAAAGTTTCTGTCGATTCTTGAATTTACAGCAACTGAAGAAGGAATAGGGTTGAAGTTGAAATCCTTAATTAGTTGCAAATATTTATTTTGTAAAAAAGAGATCTTCTTAAAAGGTTCTATGAATTTTTCTTTGAAGTTATAATTATAGGTTGCGCCTGCAGTCACATTTTCACGCGCATATTTTTTAATATTGTAATCTCTATGAAACTCTTTATTTTGCGCATATGAAAGAGAAATATTTTCAACATCATAAAAAGCTGTTTTTTTAGATGAATTTGGATTTCTATTCTTCTTCACATTTATAAAACTAATGCTTGTTCTTTTCGTATAATCTCTAGAAAACTCGCTATTCGGGTTTTGTTCCAAGGCGTCTTTTAAAACAACATCTTGGTACTGAGGGTCAAATTTTGGGTCAATAAATTTTTCACCAATACTGTAGCTCATTGGGAGTTGGATGCCCCATTTTTTTGGAGTCAATACTTTCCCTAAATTAATGGTAGTTGCAATGTCATATTGTTTTGTTTCATCTAAACTTCGCTGGTTTATTCGGTCTCCAACATTTCCAAAGCCAATGGTAGACATACTTCCAGCCAGAGAAACATTCGCAACATCTGCAAAATTTGCATCGGCGTTGACAACTGCAGCCCAACCTCCTTTGTTGTCAAAGTTAGCAGAGCGCAACTCATTAAACCAAATTTCTCCACTCTTAGCAGACAAAGAGGTGTTCTTAAGACCCAACATAATAGTTCTTAGCTGCGCCAGCGTAGGGTTCCCTTTTACACTTATGCTATAAGGGAGGTCTTTGTCTTGCGTTTGTGAGGTATAGATTTCGGCAACAGAAGAATTAATAGTGTTCCTTTCTAATTTTACTTTACCAAAATTTTCTAAGAATGCATCTAAATTATTTGCCTCTGGCCAAATGTCTAAGGCAGATGTACCTGTTTTAGAAACGGTTAACGGAATTTCGATTTGATAAAAATTTTCGTTTAAATCCGTCCCTAGTCGAATTACAGCAGACATGTCTCCATCAGCTAAAGTTTCTTCTCCTTGAACTTCTTGCAAATGCATAAACATTTTTAATTCTTTAAAACGTCGCAAGTCTACACTAATATTTTTATAGATAGCTCTTATTTCCTCTGGTTTTAAACGATGTGTTTTTAACGTTACAGATTGTTCATTTTGTAACTGTACCGTAGTACTTCCTTGCAAGCGCTCTCTCTCAATTCCTGGAGGCTGTATATAGCTTCCTTCATTTTGTTCAATACTTACAACGCCAACTTCAAAATCATTTAATTCATCTTGATTTAGTTCTCTGTTAGGGTTTACCTGTGGGTCTAGCGTTCGCACATAGCGCCTCCAGTCTCCTCGGACCAAGTCTAGTTCACCAAAACGAACAACAATAGGCATTTTAAAATTGGTTAAAAACATTCTTATAAAACGAATACTGTTAAAGTCTGAAATACCGTTTATTGGTGTTCCGCTTCTCACAGGAACTCGAAATTGATACCATTTTGTTTGCTGGGTCTGTCCGTTTTTCAGGGTTGTAGTTGTTGTTTTTTCGTCAACAACATATCCCGTGCCTTTCGCTAAATCTGCTTGGTTCATCGAAATCCTGTACTCATAATAACTTTCTACAGTATTCATGGTCTGATCTTTGTTGATGTCTTCTGTATCTGGATACGTTGTAGAGGACGTTGGAAAAGATTCTGTCGATTGATTTAAGGTTGGCGAGTTTCCTTGTGGGTTATTAAAGTCTTTATACCTTTTTATTATGGATGCGTTTATGTCATCTAAAGCAGTCCCACGAAAGAACTGAAAGTTATCTGCAGCAGGATCTTCTAATGTTGCAAACTGACCAATGCCAGGGAGTTTCTGTTCTTCAGCATCATTGAGGCCATCTAAACCAATATCTTGATTTAATCGGGCATCGTCTTCTTCATTAAAAGCGTAAATAATGGAAGGGTTTTTGGGAATATCTCCCCAAATAGTCTTATTTATATTATTCCCATCTACTTTTAAGCCATCTTCAGGTAAACCGTTTTCATACATCTTCCGGTTGTCTTTTAAAATATCTTCAGAGATATTACCAAGATTAATGTACAAATCTCCTACTTGGTTTGTCAAGTTCTTTGGATTTAGTCCTTGTGGCAACCCTTCTTCCGTTGTTAGCGAGTAATTTTGATAGGGGTCCATAATCCAAAATTGCATATACTCAACATTTGCTTGGTCAAAGTTATTGGTTGTTAATGGACGCATAACTCCTCCCCACCTTGTTTCGGGGTTTGGCAAGCGTACCATGTCGCCCTGAATTATTGCCGCTGGATCATAATTATAAGAACCTCTTTCTTGAGGGAAAAAAGCTAAATCTAAAGTCCTAAGCAAAGAGTTCTGTGTAATGTCTAATTGCAGATTAGGAAACAGTTCACGGTAATTAATTTGTCTTGTTTCGGCTCTAGAAAGTTCATCTGCATTTATGCTTGACGGGGTATTTCCAATACCATAAAAAACTTGATCTACGCTATACCAGGCTAGTTTTCCCCTTTTATAATTGTAGGACAAATCATCTTTTTCTCCATTCAAATTAGGGAAATATCGCGGGGTACTTGCTTCATACCAGTCAAGTGCAGATAAAATACTGATGGGTACTTGAGAAGCTTCAAAGTCATCGATATAAGAAGTTGCGCTGCCGGCAACATCAATACCGCTTGGCGTGCCAGGAATAAGATATGCCATGTCTCCTCTTAAAGAGAGATTAGAGGCTATATCTGTATCTACAAAAGGGAGTTTGTTCACTAATTTCGAAAAAAGAGGAATTTCCGAAGAATAATCAAAATTAAAACCAATCATTGTATTGTCTATCGGCTCGGCTCCAAAGTTAACTTTTGGAGTCAAAGGTCTTTCTTCAATATTCAAATACGTGGCACCAACTACAAAATTTTCAGAAAATGTGTGTGCAATGTCCACGCCAAAAAAGGTTTTTCTTTGTTGATTAAAGACAGCGTTATTTTCTGTTGAAACATTAATTGGAACTCCAGAAGCTTGCAAGCCCGGGTCTATAATTTGTACCCTCCCTAATTGATAATCTACTACGTAATCTAAGCCCTCTACCAATTGTCGTCCTCCAGAAGAAACTCTAACTGACCCCCTGGGTACGTTGAATGCGCCAATAGGGATTCCTCCAGAACTCTCAGATTTAAAATATCCTTTTAGAAAGTACTTGTCTTTATTTTGAAAATTGTTTTTAATGTTAATTTTTGTATTTAGATACAGTTCTTTAAACAAGAAGCTAGCATCAGAGGGTGCTGTTAGTGTGCCTTCTAAGCCATTTCCAAAAGGCTCAGGTTCTGGGAAAAAGACAAACCCGTTTTCAGAGTTTACCGTAACGCCTTCTACATAATCAAAAAAGCCATCGGCACTTCTAAACTGACTCTGGTCTAATTGATCTAATTTTAAAACTTGTAACAAAGGTAAATTAGAGACGCCAGTAGTTTGAGCGTTTTGTAATACATTAGAAGGAACTCCTGTTTGATCATCTCTGTATTGAACTTCAAACCTAAAACCATCTTGGGTTAACGGGAATGCCCCAAGAGCATACACATTTTTCATCATTAAACGCCATGTTGGAAAAGATTCATCTTCACCGGTATTGCTATTAATTCTTTTTGTTTGTAAGATTTCTGAACGCAGTAATTTTACTGCTAAATTATTCGGCGCTTGAATCCCGTCATTAGAAAATTCACCTACTTTAAAAGAGTTTTTAGCACTTCCCGTTACATTTCCTGCAACGGTATATTCGTATGCGACAGCTAAAACCTCACCATCATTTAGTCTTCTATTTAGGGAGATAAATCCTAATTGTGGATTTAAGCGATATTCATTTAGTTCTAATTTTCTAGCATTTTCTAAAACAGAGTAATTTTTTCCATTTTGCATCGTGTAGGGTTGAAGCGCACTATCTACTGTGGAAACATCTCTAATACCTCCAGAGGGAATAATTTCAGTACCAATTCTGTTTGCACCATTAAAGGGTAAATTATTTCCAGAAACTTGCGCTTGTGTAATGGTAGAACTTAAAACCAGGCCATTTCGGTCTACTAAAACTGCAGGTTTAGATTCTCCAATATCTGCAAAGGCAACAATACTTCTAAAATCTTCTGTACTTGCGTTTCTATTGGTAATCCAAACTTCTACTCTCGTGATGTTTATAGGACTGTTAATTAACGGGTAGTTTTTGAGCGAGTTTGCATAGTTATCTATAAAGTATTGTGATAAGAAAAAGTGTCTGTCATTATCATAATCTGTAGTTCTTAATTCAAAAGATTGTATGGACGCACCGGCCTCTGCAACCACTGTTTTACTCTCAGAATTTTGTTGCGAAAATACAGTTGTAATTTTTGTGTTCCCAAATTGTAAATCTGCTTTTACACCAAACAGACTTTGTGCTCCCGTAATTAAGGAGTTTTTAATAGGCATCGAAATATTACCCGCTTCAAAACCTTGTAAAATGTCATCTTCATTGGGTTCGAAACCAATTTTTACTAAATTTTGAAAATCGAAAGATGCCTGTGTGTCATAATTTGCAGTGAAATCTAAACGTGTACCAACTTGTGCTCGAATACTTGCGTTTATTTGCTGATCAAAATCAAAAGTAAGATTACTTCTGTTTTCCTCGGAAATTTGAGGATTATCTGTATTTTGATAAATAAATCCAAGTTTAAGGTTTAAGCTTCCTGTGGGAGTCACTTTTACTTCTGTTCCACCAAAAATAGTTTCAAAAAATTTATTATTAACGTAATATGTGGGTAATAGGTCTTTTTGAGCTTCTTTTGCTCCCTTTTTTCTCCCGTCAGCTGCGCTTACTTTTTCCTTAAAGTATTGTAGCATATCCCTTTTTAAACGATACTTCTGATAGTCTCTGGGAGATAAATAAATAGGAGTTCGAGTCGCATAATTACCTATTTTTTCAACGATTACATACTTATTTAATAACTTGTCAAAGACAATTTCTTTTTTTGCTAGGTCATCTAAAAATAAGCCTCCTTTTTGAGTGTTTTTAAAGTCATAACGCAAGCCTGTAGAATCTATAACAACCTTTAAGGAGTCATTTTTTATAGTGTTTTGAGCACGCACAGTAAAGTTTACTTCGAAAGTAATGATGAGAAATAGAAGAATACTTTTAATAAGTGGATTCAATGGGTTATAAACTTTTTAAGGCTAATTTTATGATTTGCTCTAGAGTAGCATTTGGATATTCTTTTACAATAGCTGCAACCAATTTGTCAGATTGTTTTCTTTGAAAACCAAGGACTTCTAAAGCAGATAACGCTTCCCCTTTGTTTGTATTGCTTGGGCTCAAAGAAACTTCATCAATATCAAAAGTCTTGACTATTTTATCTTTTAAATCTACAATAACTCTTTGTGCTGTTTTGGCGCCAATACCTTTTACAGATTGTATTACCGCAACATTTTCGGATGCAATGGCTTGTTGAATTTCCTCTGAAGTCATCGAAGACAACATGGTTCTTGCGATACTTGGGCCAACGCCAGAAACGGAGATTAAAAACTTAAAAATAGCCCGTTCTGTTTTGCTTATAAAACCAAATAAGGTGTGCGCATCTTCTCGCACAGACAGATGCGTGTATAAAACAACATTTTCACCTTCAGGGAGCGCCGCATACGTATTTAAAGAAATATGTAACAAATACCCGACACCACTGCAGTCTACCACAACATCCGTTGGGTTTTTTTCTACTAATCTTCCGCGAATCTGTGTAATCATAAAAATTATTTCAGGCCTCTAAAGTACCTTTTTTTATTTGTTGTTTCTCTTTTCTTTTTGCTGTGCATCTACAACTGCTAAAGCGGCCATATTTACCATTTCGTCAACACTTGCCCCTAGCTGCAGAATATGCACCGGTTTGTTAAAACCTAAAATTACGGGACCAATAGACTCTGCACCCTCTACTTGTTTCAATAGTTTGTAAGTAATATTTGCAGATTCTAAGTTTGGAAAAATCAGAACATTTACTTTTTTCCCATTTAGTTTAGAAAAAGGAAACTCTTTTGCTAACATTTCAGGGTTTAAAGCAAAGTCTGCTTGAATTTCTCCATCGATAACGGTGTTTGGGAAATGGCGGTGGGTATACGCAACAGCCTCTCTAATTTTCTTAGAAGTTTCTGAGTTTGAAGAACCAAAGTTAGAATAAGAAAGCATTGCAATGTTTGGTTTCATTCCAAACATATTTACAAACTTCCCTGTCATCTGAGCAATTTTTGCCAATTCTTTTGCCGTTGGGTTTTCGTTAATCGTGGTGTCTGCTAAAAATAAAGGACCTTGCTTGGTTAGCATTAAATTACAGGCAGCAATTTTTGAAACATCTTTATTTTTTTCAATGAGTTCTAGCATTGGTTTTACCACGGTTGGATAAGGTCTGGAGTAACCCGTAATTAGCGCGTCTGCTTCTCCTTCATTTACCATCATTGCTGCAAAATAATTGCGTTCTCGCATTAGTTTTTTTGCTTCTGAAAGTGTGCGTCCTTTGCGTTGTCTATTTTTCCAATATGCTTCTCCAAAACGATTTATTCTTCCTTTTTCCTCATCGGTCTTAGGGTCTATAATGGTTACGTTGTCAGTGAAGCCTATTTCTTCTTTTAACTCAAGAATGACTTCTTTTCTTCCCAATAAAATTACTTTTCCTAATTTTTCTTCGTGCACTCTTTGTGCAGCTTTTAATACATCTAAATGGTCTGCTTCTGCAAAGACAACACGTTTTGGATTGCTTTTTGCTCTGTTGTGCAGGAGGCGAATTTCTTTACTTCCAGAACCCGATCGTTCCATTAACTCTTCTCGGTATTTTTCCCAATCGGTAATTGGTTCTAAAGCAACACCGGATTCCATTGCAGCTTTTGCAATTGCGGGAGGTATTTCATAAATCAACCTTGGATCAAATGGTTTCGGAATAATATATTCTCTTCCATACGTTAAGCTAACTTCATCGTACACGATGTTCACCTGTTCTGGAACGGATTTTTTAGCAAGGTTTGCCAAGGCATGTACCGCTGCCATTTTCATTTCTTCATTAATTTTAGTTGCTCTAACATCTAAAGCGCCTCTAAAAATAAATGGGAATCCAAGCACATTATTCACCTGATTAGGATGGTCAGACCTTCCGGTAGCCATAATAATATCATCTCTTGTAGCAACTGCAATATCGTATTCTATTTCAGGAACAGGATTTGCCATTGCAAAAACAATTGGGTTTTTTGCCATTGACAAAAGCATTTCAGGAGTAACAATATTTCCTTTAGACAAGCCGATAAAAATATCAGCATTGTGCATTGCTTCTTCTAATGTTTGTAAGTCTCTATCGGTGGCAAACTCTGCCTTTTGTGTGGTAAGGTTTCCTCTGTCTTTTCGAATGACACCTTTACTATCACACATGACTACATTTTCTCTCTGTACGCCTAACTTTAAGTATAAACGAGTACAAGAAATTGCTGCGGCTCCTGCGCCATTCACAACAATTTTTACGGCACTAATCTCTTTTTCTGTAATATCAATTGCATTTTTTAAGGCCGCAGCAGAAATAATTGCCGTTCCGTGCTGGTCGTCATGCATTACGGGAATATCCAACTCTTCTTTTAAGCGTCTTTCAATTTCAAAAGCCTCAGGTGCTTTAATATCTTCTAAATTGATTCCTCCAAAAGTAGGTGCAATTGCTTTTACCGTTTGTATAAAAAGTTCTACATCCGTTGCGTCTACTTCAATATCAAAAACATCAATGTCTGCAAATATTTTAAAAAGTAATCCTTTTCCTTCCATTACGGGTTTTGATGCCTCAGGACCAATATCTCCGAGACCTAAAACTGCAGTTCCATTTGTAATTACAGCTACTAAGTTTCCTTTAGCAGTATATTTATATACATTATTTCTGTCTTTTGCTATTTCTAAACAAGGCTCAGCAACTCCGGGGGAATACGCCAAAGCTAAATCGTGCTGAGTGGCATATTTTTTAGTGGGAACAACGGCAATTTTCCCTGGTTTTGGTTTGGCATGATACAATAAAGCCTCATGCCTTTTTCTAGAATCGCTCATAAATTAATTGTTAAGTGTAACGGACAAATATAAGGTTTTCAAAGGAAGAGAAAACGAAGAAAGGCATTCTTTTGAAAATGAATATTTCTCATGTAATTATAACAGAATTCCCTTTTTTAATTCAGGTATTTTTATTTTCTTAATTTTAGGGCAGCAATCAAAGATTAAAAATGTTTGTGTAACAAAACCCTTAAATTTGACGTCTACTAAGAAAATATATATGAAAAGGAGTATTACGATTATCTTATTATTATTAGTATCTGCTGCGAATGCGCAGATAAAAGGAAAAGTAATAGATGAAAACGGACTTTCACTTTCTTCTGTAAGTGTTTATTTAGATAACACATTTAAAGGAACCACTACAAATGACAATGGAGATTATATTTTAGATATAAAGAAACCAGGAAAGTATGCCGTAGTTTTTCAAATTATAGGGTTTACTACCTTAAAAAAAGAGGTAAATATTACTTCTTTTCCGTTTAAATTAGATGTTGTTATACAAGAAGAGAATGTACAATTAAAAGAAATTGTTATTTCAACAAAAGACAATCCTGCAAACCGCATTATTAGAAATGTTATTGCGAATAAAGAAAACAATACAGACAAATATGCTAATTATACAGCAAAATTTTATTCTAGAGGATTGGCTAGAATAAAAGATGCTCCAGAAAAAATTCTTGGAAGAAGCCTTGGTGATCTTGGTGGAGGTTTAGATTCTAC
>Ga0209482_1001575_pt1 | contig 15347 bp, 10 predicted proteins | sample CoawatmetaG10DNA_FD_187512 | JGI IMG/M metagenome (GOLD analysis project Ga0209482, IMG submission 187512) | Marine microbial communities from the West Antarctic Peninsula - Coastal water metaG104-DNA (SPAdes) (version 2) | ecosystem: Environmental > Aquatic > Marine > Coastal ...
ATTCTCAACTCCGGAAATAAATATTGAAGTTGAAGAAAGTCAGAAATTCAAGATTGTTAATGAGTTTATAAAAAACGCAAATTTTTTAGAAGGTAAAAAAATTACTATTGATGGTTTAAGAGTTGATTTTAAAGATGGCTGGGGCCTGTTAAGGGCATCTAATACAACGCCAAAATTAGTTTTAAGGTTTGAAGCTAATACTTCTGAGCGATTGGATGAAATCCAAAAATTATTCTTAGATCAATTAAAACAGATTGATGAATCAATTGAGATTAAGCTAAGCTAAAGATATGTCTAAAGATAGAAAGCAAATTATTCTGCAAAGCCTGGCAAAGCTTCTAGAAGAAAGAGATGCAACCAAAGTTACAACAGCAAGCCTTGCGAAAGAAAGTGGTATTACTGAAGCAGCACTTTATCGGCATTTTCCAAGCAAACGATCGATTTTTTTAGAACTATTTACCTTCTGTGATGAAACTATTTTTCATAAGGTTGGAGAGATAAAAAAAGAAGCGAGCATTGAGCCGGACGAAAAAATTAGACTGATATTTTTCTTTTTTATTATATTTCTTGAAAAAAATAAAGGTTTTGCAAGAATTTTATCAAGAGAAGCATTGGGGCCAAATGAAAAGAATGTCATAGATGCGGTGAATCAATTTTACGAAAGGTTGGAGCTTTCTATGAAGCAAATATTAGCATCTCAAAGGGAACGCATTCGATCAACTCCCGGTATTAGCTCTCATTTAATTACCTCTACAATGGAAGGAATTATCTCAAGATTTATTAGAAATGGTTTTAAAGAGATGCCTAGTGGGTACATAGAGAATTATTGGTCTTTGCTTTCGCGGAGTCTTTTTAAAAATTAATTAGGGTCTTGTTGAAGCAATTCAAAATAAGAGTTTTGATCTAGCTGCTCTGCTTTCTTTCCAGTGTCCTTGTTCACTTTGATATACGAAAGCCCAGGAGGAGTTCTCCATGGATCCTGAGGCAATTCTTTCAAACCCACTTTCATAAAATCTACCCAAATTGGCAAGGCAATTGATGAACCAAATTCATTATCTCCCAAAGAAGAAAAATCATCCGTGCCCACCCAAACTGTAGCTGATAAATCTTTGTGAAAACCAGAGAACCAGGTGCTAATTGCATCATTGGTTGTCCCTGTTTTTCCTGCAATATCTGAACGATTCAATATCTTTGTTTTTCTGCCATTGCTGCCTCTCTGAATTGCCTCTCTCAAAATATCTTTAGTAATAAAGGCAATTTTAGTATCGATTGATGTATTTTTCTTGTTGAGCTTTGGCAACAAATCAAAGGGTTGAATTTCCTCTATTAACTCCTCAGCAAACCAAGGGAATCCATCCAGCGTTTTAGTATCATCTAATTCTGGTTGAGCGTGAGGATGCTGAAAAATAATATTGTTATCTCTATCAATAATCTTTTCAATAAAATACAAATTTTTACCCTCTCCTGAATTTGCTAAAAAATTATATGCCCTAATCATTTCAGCTGGAGAAAAGCTAGAAGATCCTAATGCAAGAGATAAATCCGGAGCCAGTCGTGATTTAGGAAATCCAAAGTTCTCAAGAAAAGTATGCGCCTTATCAATACCAAGCTCTCTTAAGAGTTTTATGGACACAATATTGACCGACTGAACCAGTGCTTCTCGCAACCTAATGGGGCCATAAAACTTTCCGGTGTAATTTTCAGGACGCCATGCACTTTCTAAATTTTGATCTTCAAAAATAATTGGAGCATCGTTAATAGTATCTGAAGCTTTATAGCCATTGGCTATAGCTGCTGCGTATATAAAAGGTTTAAAGCTTGACCCAGCCTGGGGGAATGATTGCTTCACCCTATCAAAATTACTCTTTGAAAAATTAAATCCGCCTTGATAAGAAAGAATCGCTCCGGTTGATGGGTTGGAGGCTACAAACGCTACTTCTGCTTCAGGTAATTGATCTAATGTTTTCCCTGACACAGAATCTTGGAGATAAATTAAGTCTCCTATTTTTAATATATCATAAAAATTTTGAGGTTTTGGTCCAAACGAATTAATCGTGATTCTTCTGCGAGCCCATTGATAACTATCTGACCAACTTAAAGTTTGCAAACTAAAATCATCGCCTAAATAAACTACTCTCTCGGGTTTAATGTCTATAACAATTGCCTTCAAGTGAGAATCTAGATTTGTGGATTGACTAAAAATTTCTCTAAGAATGGAAATTAGTAACTGCTTCATGCCTAGAGCATCGAGCTCAGAATACTCTTGCTGCAATATGTTGAGATTCCCTCGAGCTAATTGGTTGAAGACTTTCGGGCCTAACTGAGCAGAGTAATTGATTGGCTTTCTCCAGCCATGCCTTTTGTCATAATCAAATAAATTTTTTTGCACACTCTGAATTGCTGCTCTTTGAAGTGGAGACTGGATTGTAGTAAAAACAGACAAGCCATCTGTATATGCAGATAAGCCGTATCTACTAATAACTTTTTGTCGAGCCAGATCTGCAAGATACCTCCCATCAAGATCAAACAAAGAATCTGATTTTGCAATCAAAATAGGCTCATCAATTGCAAGAAGATACTGTGCTTTTCCTATGTAACCAAGCTTGTACATTCTGCCCAAAATCCAATTCCTTCGAACAGTTGATCGCTCCGGTGAACGTATGGGATTTATTCTTGAGGGCAACTGCGCAGATGAAGCAATTAAGGCTGACTCCCCTAAAGAGAGTTCCTCAATCGATTTTGCAAAATATTTATCAGCTGCAGCTTCAACGCCATATGCTCTATTTCCAAGAAAAATTGTATTTAAATACAAAGAAAATATCTCTTCTTTTGATGCCATGCTTTCAAGCTCAAAGGCTAAGTATATTTCTTTAATCTTACGAAGAATTTTTTGATCCCTAGAGAGTAAATAGCCCCTCACGACCTGCATAGTAATAGTCCCACCGCCACTCACAATTTCACCAGATTGCAGTAGCTGAAAAAATGCCCTAGCAAAAGATAGGACTCGGATTCCATTGTGCTCAAAAAACTGATCATCTTCAGCGGCTAAAAATGCATTTTTTAAGTTTATGGGAATATCTTGGTATTCAATTGTTCTTCTTTTTTGCTCTCCAAATTCCCCAATTAATACTCCATCCTCTGAAAATATCTGAAGAGGAACCTGCAAGGCATTCTCACTTACTAAACTTATTTCTGGAAGATTTGGTTTTAAAACAATGTACCCGGAAGAGATGACCAGAATAGCAGCCACAGCAGCTAATAATGCAAGAGACAGCATCCATTGAAAAAGCTTAATTAGCATGAGGCAAGAAAAAATAATTCACTATTTTAATAATTAAATTTCTGGATTTAATAATAAGAATTATTTTAACCCTTTAAATGGTAGAATCTGAATTCTAAAAAAATAACCATGAATATATTTATTGTCGGCCCTATGGGCTCAGGAAAAACTACTGTTGGAAAAATTGTGGCTAATGAGCTATTCCTAGAGTTTTTTGATACAGATGCAACGATTGAAGAGAAGACTGGTGTGACTATAGACTGGATCTTTGATATAGAAGGAGAGGCAGGATTTAGAAAACGAGAAACCTTGGTGCTTAAAGAGCTCGTATCATCCAACTCAATTGTACTAGCTACGGGTGGCGGTATTGTGATCGAGCCTGAGAATAGGGAATTACTAGCGTCTAGAGGCACCGTTTTTTATCTTCATACTCCGCTCGAGACTCAAATAAGCAGAACTTCCAAAGATAAAGATAGACCTCTTCTTAAGGGGCAGGATCCTGTAAAAGTACTTACAGATCTCCAGGAATCTAGACAAGTATTTTATCAAGAAGTTTCTGATCATATAATTAACACAGAAAATAAAAGTGGCTCAGACGTAGCGAATGAAATAGTCAAACTAGTGAAAAACTATGGCTAGGGAGCTACTTGCAGGTCAAAAAAATAATCAATATAGGATTATTATTGGTAAAAACTCGATTTCAAAAATGAATATAGTGCCTTTAATAAGAGGTCACAAAAAACTGCTTCTTATCTCTGATACAGGGGTACCAGAAGACATAATAAAAAAAATTACAGCGATCACCAAGAATCACTCAAAGGTATTCGTCATTATCTTAGATCAAGGAGAAAAGGCTAAGTCTCTCTCCAACTACCAGAGTATTATTAATTTCTTAATTGATAATAAATTTGATCGATCAGATGGGATCATTGCTGTTGGCGGAGGAGTGATTGGAGATATCTCTGGATTTGTTTCAAGTACATATCTTCGTGGTATTTCATATATTCAGATTCCCACAACACTTTTAGCGCAAGTAGACTCATCAGTTGGTGGTAAAACTGCAATAAATATTCCAGCCGGCAAGAATCTTATTGGTGCATTTTATAATCCTAAGGGAGTTATTATAGATACGAATGTCTTACATACTCTTTCATCTCGCGAGCTCAATGCTGGTCTTGCAGAAGTCATTAAATATGGATTAATTCAAAATAAATATTTACTCTCTCTTTTAGAGAAAAATGTTGCGGCTATTTTAAATCGTAATCATAAGATTATAGAAGAAGTAATATTTGAATCCATTAAAACTAAAGCCAAAATTGTTACCAAGGATGAAAAAGAAACTGGCATTAGAGCGCTTTTAAATTTTGGACATACATTTGGACATGCGATTGAAGCTCATGGTAAGTACAAGAAAATTCTACATGGTGAAGCTGTAGCAAAAGGGATGTTAATAGCCAGCAAAATCTCTATGTTAGAAGGCCTGATTAGTGAGAAAGAGCTATTAAAAATAAGAAATTTATTATTAGATTATCGCTTTGATTTATCTTTAAACTATAACTACATGGATTTGAAGCCATTTATTTTCAGGGATAAAAAGGTACAAAAAGGAAATTTAAATTTAGTCTTATTAAAAGGAATGTCAAAAGGCATCGTTTCTGATAAGTTTGATCAAAAGAATTTAAAAAAATCTATTTCCTAATTTTTTATGCGGCATTAGCTGTTGTAGCTTTAAGTAAATCCTTAATATTCAGTGCGGCGGGAGAGACTAACCAGAAAGATGGTGAGTATCTATCAAATTCATCAAGGATAGTTTTAGCTCTTGAGCTTTTTGTTTCTTTAATATGGCGAGTCAAGATCTGCTTTAAAAACTTCCTGTGCGATTCCATATCCTCACTTACAATTCTGTCTAAATTTACTAAACTTCTATTGCATTGATCAAAGAACCTTCGATTAGTATCTAGAACGTAAGCGAACCCACCCGTCATACCTGCTCCAAAATTTGAACCCACATCTCCAATTACCGTTACGTGACCCCCTGTCATATATTCACAGCAATGATCGCCCGCCCCTTCAATTACTGCAGATGCACCAGAATTTCTGACTGCAAATCTTTCGCCTGCAGATCCTCCAACATAAAGCTCTCCTCCCGTAGCGCCATACAATGCAGTATTCCCCGCTAGAACAGTTGGAGTACTTTGAGAAGCATATTGTGATGCATTAGAGATTACGATCTTTCCTCCATTCATTCCTTTGCCAACATAATCATTAGCATCACCCTGTAATATTAAATTCAATCCATTAGCATTCCACGCTCCAAAACTCTGACCAGCAGAACCCTTAAAATTTAAAGTTTGCGTCTGAGTAACTCCTCTCTCACCATAAAGTGATGCGATGAATCCAGAGGCTTGGGCGCCAACGGACCGATCGCGATTAGAAATTTGATAAGAAAAATTAGCTTCTGTATTTTTGCTAATAGAATCTTTCAAATTACGCATAATTTTTTTGTTTAAATCTGCCTGATCCCAAGGATCGTTGGATGCAGTATTGCAATAATGGGGGGATAAAGACCGCCTATCTGAATAAAGAATTGCGGAAATATCAATATTTTTAGTTCTTGAATCTAGCTGAGTAATGTCCTCAAGATATTGAGTTTGGCCAATAATCTCTTCTATACTGGAGACACCTAATTCACTTAAGATTTGGCGCGCTTCATTTGCTATAAATGTGAAGTAATTTATTACTTTTTCTTTTTCACCAACAAAGTGATGATCAATAATATCTCTTCTCTGGGTTGCAACTCCTGTTGCGCAGTTATTGAGATGACAAATTCGAAGGTACTTGCAGCCCATAGCGATCATTGGTCCGGTTCCAAACCCAAATGATTCAGCTCCTAAGATTGCAGCTTTGATTACATCTAGGCCAGTCTTTAGCCCTCCATCCGCTTGCAGTCGCACTTTATGCCTGAGATTGCTAGCTCGAAGGGCTTGGTGAGCTTCAGATAGACCTAACTCCCAAGGAGAACCAGCGTGTCTAATAGATGAAAGTGGGCTGGCTCCAGTTCCACCATCATGTCCAGAAATAGTTATTAAATCTGCATAAGCTTTTGCCACTCCAGCTGCAATGGTGCCAACACCTGGTTCTGAAACCAGTTTGACAGATACAAGAGCTTTTGGATTAACTTGCTTTAAGTCAAAAATTAACTGAGCTAAATCTTCAATGGAATAAATATCATGATGAGGCGGAGGAGAGATCAGGGTAATCCCAGGGGTGGAATATCTCAGCTTTGCAATTAAAGCATTAACCTTGCCTCCAGGTAATTGACCGCCCTCTCCTGGCTTAGCCCCTTGAGCAATTTTAATTTGCAGAACTTCTGCATTGACTAAATATTCAGGAGTGACACCAAACCTTCCAGAGGCAACTTGTTTAATTTTTGACATCTTGCTGGTGCCATATCTTTCTTTTGCTTCACCGCCCTCGCCTGAGTTAGAGCGAGCTCCCATACTATTCATAGCCTCAGCTAATGTCTCGTGTGCATCTGGAGAAAGCGCCCCTAAACTCATGCCGGCTGAATCAAATTTTTTGAGCATTGATTTCACAGGAGCGACAGTAACTTTCTTGGGTTTCTTGGGATACTTTAATGTCATTAGATCTCTAAGCATTGCGGGCGGGCGAAAGTTCACCAAGTCAGCATATTCTTTGTAGGTTTTATCTGAGCCAGAACTAACGGCCTCTTGGAGTTTTTTTACAACTTCGGGGTTGTAGGCATGATATTCACCGCCATGAACAAATTTTAATAAGCCGCCTAAGCTAATTTCACTAACATTAGAGTGAGCATATTTCTTAAGGGATCTCATCTCAACATCTAAATCATCAAAAGTTTTGCCACCCACTCTGCTAACAGTATTGGTAAAGGATAATTTAACAACGTCCCTATTAAGCCCAACAATTTCGTGCAGTTGAGACCCTCGATAACTCGAAATAGTTGAAATGCCGATTTTAGAGATTATCTTTAATAAGCCTTTATTGATGCCTTTTCTATACTTAGCACAGTTAGCTGTCGCGCTACCCTTGAGCTCATTGCGATGGGTAAGATCTAAAATAATTTGAAATGCCAGCCACGGGAACACTGCTGTAGCTCCAAAACTTAATAAGCAAGCTATTTGATGAGTATCACGAGCTGAAGCTGAGCTAACAACTAGATTTGCATCAGATCTTAGTCCTAATTTAACAAGTTCTTGGTGGATGCAGCCTACGGCAAGCAATGCATTGATAGGTAGGGTATCTCCCTTAGGCAATATCTCGTTTAGATGAATAATTACAACACCTTTTTTAACTGCCTTAATAACTTTCATAGTTAAATTTTCTAGAGCATCTGCTAACTCCAATTTTGGTGGATAAACCAAGTCAAAGCTTTCTACTTTAAAATAAGGGTTTTTTAGCAAGGAATTGAGTTTCTTATGTGATAAAACAGGTGATGTGCTGACAATTCTTTTTGCATGCTCTGCTGTTTCTTCAAAAATATTTAATTCTGGGCCAAAGCATGTCTCAAGGGACATAACACTGGTTTCTCTCAAGGAGTCAATTGGTGGGTTTGTAACTTGTGCAAATTGTTGCCTAAAGTAATCATAAATTGACCTTGGCATTCTGCTGAGAACAGCCAACGCAGTATCATCCCCCATGGAGCCTGTTCCCTCAATTCCAGCAAGTGCAAGGGGTTTAATAATAGAAACTCTCTCTTCGTTAAACAATGAGAATAATTTAGAGGCAGTGATTAAGTCTGCATGAGGCATCTTTTTAATGCTTGGGCCTTCGAAAGCATCTAGCGTGGATTCAAGATAAACTGCTGATTTTTTTAACCACTCTCGATAAGGTTTTTGCTGCTTTAACTGATTGTCGATTGTATTTTGATCTAAGACTTCTCCTGTCTCAGTATTAACCGCAAAAATACCACCTGGGCTGAGACGTCCTTTTTGCAGCACTTCCTCTTCAGTAGTCGGATAAATTCCTGTTTCAGATGCAACGCAAATCATTCCATTGTGAAGCACCTGATATCTCGCTGGTCGCAAACCATTTCTATCGAGCACACATATTGCCCATTGACCGTCAGACATCACAACTCCTGCTGGACCATCCCATGCCTCCATGTGCATAGAGTTATATTCATGGAATGCTCGAATTTCAGGATCCATCGTATGAATGTTCTGCCAAGCTGGAGGAAGAACCATTCTTATCGCTCTAAAAAAATTAATACCACCTTTAATTAGAAGCTCCACCATATTATCTAAAGCAGAAGAATCTGAGCCGGTTTCATTAACTAAAGATGAAAATAAACTAATGTCTGGAATTAAAGGGGTAGAGAATTTTGATGCCCTTGCTTTTACCCAATTTCTATTTCCTCGAATAGCATTAATCTCTCCATTGTGAGCAAGCAATCTGAATGGCTGTGCTAGATGCCAGCGAGGCTGAGTATTCGTTGAAAATCGCTGATGAAATAAGCAGATTTTTGCCTTAAAAGATTTTTTGCCGATATCAAGATAGAAATCACTTATCGCGTCAGGCAACATTAAACCTTTATAAACTATTGTTTGACTAGACATGCTGCAAACATAGAATTTCTCATCGTTGTTATGAATGTCTTCAATTTTTTTTCTTGCCTGAAGAAGACATGCTTCAAAATGCTCCCTATTCAAATCTTTTAAAGCGGGAGTTATAAACAGCTGATTAATATTTGGAAGGGATTCCAGCGCTATTGGTCCCAAAATAGACCGGTCTGTAGGAACAAGTCTTGAGCAGACTAAGGTTAAACCCTCGGAACTCAATATAGATTTAATATTAGCGATGTCTCTTCTCAACAAATGAGAGGAAAAAATTTGTGCCACGCCAAACAACTCTGGAAGCTCAATGCGAGTTTCTTTTTTAATCACTTTTTGAAAAAACTCTTTATTAAGGTCAAACAAGAGTCCGCAGCCATCTCCGGTTTTACCGTCTGAGCCTATTGCACCCCTATGAGTCATGCTTGTGAGACCAGCAATTGATCTTTTTACAACCTCCCTATTAGCCTTACCATGACGATTAACGACTAATCCAAAACCACAGTTATCTTTAGCTTGGTTCTCATTATAAAGAGATGAGTGTTCGTGGTATTTAGACATAAGGTTATACATATTAACACATTAATGTCATACTCTGTCATACATATCATTTAGATCTTAGGTAAATGAGCTCCAAAAATAAACAATATAAGATAGAAAAAGGCTTACTACTTTTTACGCAACCTCGGTCTCCATATTTCTATGGAAAAATTAGATTGAATAGAAAATATGTAACAAAATCATTTGCTCCTATTACAGACATAGAAGAAGCTAAGATCATGTTATTTTCTTGGAAACAAGAACTATTATCCAAAGACTCTATTTTATCTAAACCCATCGCAGCAAAAGAGAATTTTAAATCTAGGCTAGAATATGTTGAGCATGTCGCCGTAGATAATGACTTCCAGTTCTTGGATGTTGGGCGTTTTGACCCAAGTAAAAAGAATATTGAAGAAAGAAAAATTAACTTTGTTGAAATATATGGTGATTACAATCAGCCTGAAGCATCCAATCAATCTCATAGATGCTTAGATTGCGGTAACCCCTATTGTGAATGGAAATGTCCTGTTCACAATTACATACCTGACTGGCTAAAACTAGTTAATGAAGGAAATATTTTGGAAGCAGCCGACTTATGTCATCAGACGAATTCATTGCCTGAAATGTGTGGAAGAGTCTGCCCTCAAGATCGTCTATGCGAAGGCGCTTGTACATTAAATGATGGCTTTGGTGCTGTAAGTATTGGCAACATTGAGAAGTACATAACTGACAAAGCTTTGGACATGGGCTGGAAACCAGATCTAAGTAATCGTAAATGGACGAAAAAGAAAGTAGCAATTGTGGGAGCTGGGCCAGCAGGCATTGGATGTGCTGATGTCTTAATAAGAGCAGGTATTAAATGTGATGTTTTTGATAAGCAATCTGAAATTGGAGGGTTGCTTACTTTTGGCATCCCAGAATTTAAGCTTGAAAAAAGTGTTGTAAGACGAAGGCGCAAAATCCTTCAAGACATGGGAATTAAATTTCATCTCAACAAAGAGATTGGCAAGGATATTAGCTTTCAAAAACTTCATGATGAGTATGATGCTGTATTTTTAGGCATGGGCACCTACACATCTCTGGAGGGAGGTTTCCAAGGAGAAAATTTAACTCAGGTCCACAAAGCCATAGATTACCTCATTGGAAACACCAATCATCTTCTTAAAGTAAAACAGAAAGATCACGAGTACGTTAACCTGAAAGGAAAAAATGTAGTGGTTTTAGGCGGTGGTGATACTGCCATGGATTGCAACAGAACAGCAATAAGACAGGGTGCAAAATCAGTTTCGTGTCTGTATAGGAGAGATGAGAAAAATATGCCCGGCTCTAGAAGGGAGGTTGTAAATGCTCAGGAAGAAGGTGTAAATTTTGAGTTCAATACTCAACCGATTGAAATAGTGGGCAAAGATAAGGTTGAAGGTGTGAGAACAATTCAAACAAAGCTCGGAGAGCCAGACCAAAATGGAAGACGGGTCCCAGTACCAATTCCAGGCAGTGAAAAAGTGTTCCCCGCTGATGAGGTTGTTATTGCATTTGGTTTTCGTGCTAGTCCAGCAGAATGGTTTAAAGATTTTAATATCAAAATCAATAATGCGGGCTTAGTTGAGGCTCCTGAAAACCAAGAATTAAAATTTCAAACTTCGAACTCAAAAATATTTTCAGGCGGGGACATGGTGAGAGGCTCAGATTTAGTCGTAACTGCAATATGGGAAGGAAGAGAAGCTGCAAAAAGTATCATACAATTCACGTCATAAATGAATAATTCCAAATTTTTAAAAGCTCTAAGACAAGAAAAAAATGAGATTCCTCCTATTTGGTTTATGCGTCAGGCAGGCAGGTATCTTCCTGAGTATCAACAAATTAGACGGGGATATAAAAATTTTCTTGATATGTGTAAAGAGCCGAAGACCTGTGCTGAGCTTGCAATGCAGCCCATAGAGAGATTTAATTTAGATGCATCGATCCTATTTTCAGATATTCTAACAATTCCTGATGCATTTGATTTAGGGCTAGCATTTCATGAGGGTGAGGGTCCAAAGTTTAGCAACCCCATTTCTAGTCCGCAGCATATTTCAGGACTTGAGAACTTCCAAATTGAAAAATTAAGCTATGTATTTAGGGCTGTAGAGGAAACTAAAAAAATCTTACCAGACGCACTTCCGTTAATTGGATTTTGTGGCAGTCCATGGACTTTAGCAGCATATTCTATTGAGGGCGGTGGCTCGAAAGACTTTCATAAAACAAAAAACTTCTTGTCCGAACATCCAGAGGCTGTAAAAGAGTATTTAGAGATTATGACTGATGCTTGTTTCCAATATTTAAAACAACAAGTTATTTCTGGCGTTAATGCACTACAAATCTTTGATTCATGGGCAGATTTACTGAGTTCAAAAGATCTAGAGACATACTCTTTAAGTTACACCCGTAAGCTTGCAAGGAAATTAAAAGAAGATCCTATTACTTCTGATATACCTATTATTCTTTTTGAAAAAGCACCGAGAATTGAGGTGACTGAAATTGTATTTAGCGACTTGTCATGCATAAGCCTGCATTGGTCAGATGATATTAAAAATATTTCATTAAATTTAAAAAATCAATTGTCAATTCAAGGCAATTTAAATCCTACGTTTTTACTAGAGTCCGATGAAACTATTTGGACGGAAACTCAAAATATATGCAGTGCGATGAAAGACTTTCCGGGATTTATTTTTAATCTTGGTCATGGAATTACGCCCGATATAAAACCTGAAAAAGTTCAAGTCATGATTGACGCAGTCAGGAGTTAATTGAGGTATCCTTTAACAGTATAAAATTCAAATTTATAAACAATATGAAATCTAAAATAGCTCAATTTACTTCCAAGGAATCTAAGTTTAATAAAGGATTGTCGTGGACAACAATAGCTAGTGAGAAGGCGCTCCTTGCAGTAATTGGCATTGCAACGTGTATCGCTTCAGCTCAATACCTATTTGGGATGTTAATGGCTAGGGTCATAACCCTTCCAGATCTATTTATGCTATTTATCTATGCCGAAATTATTGGCATGGTTGGAGCTTTTTATAGCACCAATAGAATTCCTGTCACTCTTCCAATCATTATTGCTATTACTGCTCTTTGTAGGCTAATTATTATGCACAGCAAAGAAATGGATGCGCTTGTAGTTTTGGGTGAAGCAGGAGCAATTTTAGTCTTGTCTGGAGCCGCTTATGTAATGAGCATGAAAGACAAGGTTAGCCTTGAGAAGCTACAAATGCTTAGCAAGCAAGAAAAAGAAAATAACTAATCCCAAACTCTCATCAAGCCTTCCTGAGCGGTAGAAGCAATGAGTTTACCTGATTTGGTATACATTGATCCACGAGAAAACCCTCTTGCATTTGAAGAGATTGGGCTATGCATATGATGCAAAACCCAATTGTTAAAATTAACTTTGCCGTGAAACCACATAATGTGATCCAAGCTGGCGCTCTGAAATTTTTTTGACATAAAGTTTACTTCGTGAGGATTGACAGCTGCTCCCAGCAAACCCATATCCGAGACATACAATAGCAATGCTTGGTGAATCCTCTCGCTTGAAGGCAACTTCCCTGTAGGCTTCATCCAAGTGCTTCTGTAAGGGGGAAGTTTTTTTGCATTTAGCATATCAACAGGTTCAACTTGCCTAGTTTCAATCTCCCTCTCTCTCAGCCACATTGGGCGATATTCTTTAGGTATTTTTGTTTTCATCTCTTTTCTAAGCTCTGAATCATTTTTTAATTTCTCTGGTCCCGGGATGTCAGGCATTTTAATTTGATGACTGAGACCTTTTTCTCTTTTTTGAAACGAAATAGAGCAACTAAAGATTGCTTCTCCATTTTGAATTGCATTAACTCTGCGAGTGGTAAAACTTTTACCATCTCTTATACGATCCACTTCAAAAATAATATTCTGCTTAAAATCACCTGGTCTAAGAAAATATGAGTGGAAAGAATGTGCCATTCTTCCTTTTTCGACAGTTTGGTAGCCAGCAATCAGGCATTGCGCCATAATCTGACCTCCAAAAATTCTTTGAAAACCAACGCTTGTTCCAGTCCAAGAATAAAGATCTCTATCTATTTTTGTTAAATTGAATAGTTCAAGCGTATTTTTAAGGGCATTGGTCATGAATAGTGCTTATTGGATAATTAAAATTTATCTTACATTGATTCAATTAAAACTAGAACTTTATCTCATCAAAAGTTAGCATAGAACCTCTAAAAACGTATGAGCTAAATTATGATGGATTCTGAAAGAATAAACTTGCCAAAAACTCCTGATCAGAAGATTAATGTTAAAAAAACTTTTGGCATTGACTCCGATATTTCAGTTCTAGGATTCAAGGAAAAAACAGAATGGGTCCCAGAAATTGATCCTACCTATGTCTTTGATAAAAATACTACTTTATCAATTTTAGCTGGCTTTGAGCATGATCGCAGGGTCATGATTCAGGGATACCATGGGACTGGAAAATCAACGCACATAGAGCAGGTTGCTGCCAGATTAAATTGGCCTTGTGTTCGTATCAACCTAGATAGTCATATCAGTAGAATTGATTTGCTTGGCAAAGATGCAATTGTTTTAAAAGATGGGAAGCAAATTACAGAATTTAAAGAAGGTATTTTGCCCTGGTCCATTCAAAACCCAGTGGCAATTGTTTTTGATGAATACGATGCTGGAAGACCCGATGTCATGTTTGTAATCCAGCGAATTTTAGAGGTTGATGGTAAGTTAACTTTGCTAGATCAAAACCAAGTCATATCACCGCACGCGAGCTTTAGGCTTTTTGCCACTACCAATACTGTTGGCATGGGAGACGTTACAGGGCTTTATCATGGCACCCAACAAATCAATCAAGGTCAAATGGATCGTTGGCACATATTATCTACTCTTAATTATCTCGATAAGTCCCATGAATTAAGCGTAGTTTTAGGCAAGGTACCAGAATTAAAAAATGCCAAAGATAAAGTAATGGTCAAAAGCATGATTCAACTTGCTGATTTAACCAGGCAAGGTTTTATAAATGAAGACATATCTAGTCTTATGTCTCCCAGAACTGTAATTACCTGGGCGCAAAATTACATAATTTTTCAGGATATCAAGCATTCATTTAGGCTTACATTTCTTAATAAATGTGATGAATCAGAAAGGCCTATAGTTGCAGAGTACTTTCAGCGTTGTTTTGGAGAAGAACTCACTGAGAGTCACAGCCCTGAAAGCTAAATTATGAGCTGGATTAAAGATAGAGAAGAATTTAAGCAAGCTGCTTTATCTTCTGCTAGGGCCATGTCAAAAGATGCAGAGCTAAATGGAAGTTCCCAAGCATCAAGTCGACCTCCAACCTCTGCACAAATTTTTTTAAACCACCCTCCTAGGTCTTCAGCTCAGGTAAATGCATGGAGGGGTGAATCAGACTTTCAAACCTTTTGGCACAGCCTGCATAAAGAGACAAGTGAACTCAAGATGCCAAAGTTGGCAAGAGATTTTTTTGCAGAATTAGAGCTTTCTAGAGTAGAGATGGTCGGCGGTTCAGACTTTCCTGGTGCTAAATCAAATATTCAGAATTATCTCGAAATCGAGGCGAAGAAAAATATAGACAATAAAGCTCCTGCCCTCAATCCATTGGCTGTAAATCTTTGGCTTAAAAAAATCAATGGAGAAAACTTGCCCCAAAATAGTGCAGAATTAGTCAGTTCTTTTCTGCAAGCTTCCCCGGTCAATTTAAGCGATATTGGCAATCAACTGATACAGGCGCAAGATTCTCAGAGCACGTTTCAATCTGTTGCATTAAGCCTTTTAAAAGATTTGGAGTTAATGCATGAAGCTCCCTCCCAAGGTGGAGAAGAAGTTAATGAAAATCAAGAAACCATTCAAGATGATCAGTCTGCTATGGAAGATTCAGATGAAGAGTCTCAAGATGGTGC
>Ga0209482_1001579_pt1 | contig 15338 bp, 12 predicted proteins | sample CoawatmetaG10DNA_FD_187512 | JGI IMG/M metagenome (GOLD analysis project Ga0209482, IMG submission 187512) | Marine microbial communities from the West Antarctic Peninsula - Coastal water metaG104-DNA (SPAdes) (version 2) | ecosystem: Environmental > Aquatic > Marine > Coastal ...
AGAATGTTTTTTGTTTTACTTATTGTTTAAACAATAAGTAAAACAAAAAACATTCTAAAAACCGCTCCATTTAGCAGTCAAAATTCATCACTCATTTCTCATTTTTAACTCTTTCAGTCATAAAAAGGGGAGCGATTGCTCCACTTATAAAAGTCAGTAAGAAAAATGAGAAATGAGTGATGAATTTTGACTGCTAAATGGAGCGGTTTTTAGAATGTTTTTTGTTTTACTTATTGTTTAAAAGAAGAGTAAATATACTTTTTTTTATAGAAATCAGTAATAAATCAACATTAATAAGTAAAAAAGTGAAATGCTTTTAATTCCGCACCATTTACGCAGTCATTTTTATAAAAGTCGCTCTCAAAAACCACACCATAACTCCGCCAAGAAACACATAAATATTTCTGTAAAAATCCGCACCATTTCGCAGTCATATTTTTATAAAACTTTCTCATAAATCCGCACCATAAGGAGGTGTTTATTTCCGTAATAATTCCGCACCATTTACGCAGTCATTTTTATAAAAACTCGCTCATAAATCCGCACCATAAAACTCGCTCTCATAGTCGCATAAATCCGCTGTAAATTTACACACCAATTAGCAGTCATATTTTTATAAAACTTTCTCATAAATTCGCACCATAATAAACGCATTCATTCCGCAATAATTCCGCACCAATTCCGCAGTTAATATTATATATAAGTTTCTCAAAAACTACACCATAATATTTTTACTATTAATTCGTATTTTCAGTAATAAAAATATTTAATAAGTAAATATACTTTTAAATATTAATTTCAGTAATTAAATTAATATTTTTAGTAAAAAAACATAATTTGAAACAAATAGAAACAAATTATGTTTTCGCAATCAAAATTTAAAACATAATGAAACAAATTTTGTTTTCAATATGTTTATTTATGTTTGATATGTTTTTAACAAACCATTTACGCAGTCAATATATTAAATAAGCATTAAATACGCACACCATAAAAAAAGGGACGCTTTTTTATAGATGTTATAGTTTCCAATCTACTCTCTCCAATATAATTATTTAATCCCAGTTTATAAGAAGAACTTTATATATTTATAGTAAAAGTAAGAGCAATAACAATCCACTCTTATAATATTATTATCCCATGATAAAGATAAGCATTTTAATATTAATCCATTAGATCAATTTTTAATAATATTATAAGAATTCAGATGTTATAGTTTCCAATCTACTCTCTCCGCTTATTGTTTTCAATCCCATTTTATAAGAAGAACTTTATATATTTATAGTAATAGTAAGAGCAATAACAATCCACTTTCAGATTATTATTTTTCCATGATAAAGATAAGCATTTTAATATTAATTAATTATATTTCATATTTTTAATGAATACATATATTATATTTTACCAATCATTTCTCTCTACGGAATTATTCAATACAATATAGATAAGATGAATGTTATTATAATTATAGATAGTAAGTAAGTAAGAACCGCAACAAATCCATAACTCACTTATTTTATTGAGGTTGTAAGTTCGGCGGTTTTTGGGACGCTATGAGGTTGTGCTTTATACAATATATATGCTCCAATCCCAAAAACCGCCCAACCAACAAATAAGTTTTTCAATTAATTTATTTTTAAATTTGACTTCTTTTAAAAGTTTTATTTTGTCTATTATGTCGGTTTCGTAATGTCTTCATTTTCTGTTTTATTAATTTGTGTTTATTTTTACCATGTAATTATTCATCTTCGTCATCTGTGATAATTGTTGTTGTGTGTTCCAATAAATCCGCACACTCCATACAATAACGCACACCATTTAAAAACTCCAAAAACTCTTCACCATTCCCCAATTCTTCCCTACATTCACTACATACAATTAACGCAACAATATCTTCAATTTGCTCTTCATCACTACTATCAATATAACTATCTTGACTTGAATGACTTGATACGCTCATTATCTACTACATCTACTAAATCTTTAATTTCTATTATAGAAGATTATGGACGCTTCTAAAAAGACTACTTCCATTAACATTATAGAAGATATAGTAAATGGAAGCATTTTACCATATTCTTATAAATCTTCTATATTTTAACAATTAAAATATGGAAATTATAGAAACTTTATAATCACAATATGGAACAAATGGAAGCATTTTACTTTTAACATATTTTTATGGGACTTGATGGAAGAAATTAATGATATATATATTGGATTTTAATATAGATGATTTTTGGAAAGTCATTTATAACTCTATTATGAGTGTTAAAAGATAGTTAATTATTTCATTTACTATTATTATAAAAATATGGGGGTTGTAATAACAATTATAAACCATACGGAATACACAAACAATTAATACGCATTTTTATATGTAAATATGTAAAAGTTTCGCAAAACCGCTCTATTTACTATTAATTAAAATAGAACAGAACCATAGAAAATACGCACACATTAATTATATGCTACTATGATAATAAATGATATATACAAACCGCAAAATATATGCTTGATTTTACATAATCTATATAGTTTTATGATAGAATGGGTTATTATATCGGATTATTATATTGAATATTAAAATAGCATAGAAACATGATGATATATTTATTTGGATAGAATGTCGTTATATTCATAAAATGTAATTTGGATAGATTGTCTTTAAATTCATCTCTCACCAACTATTTTAATGAATATAAATACCAATAGTTAATAGTAAAAAACGCTAATATATGAATATAAATACAATATTTAATGTTTTTATATTCATCGTTTTTACTTATTTATTATTTTTATTGGAGTTATGATTTTAAATGTTGTAAGTTCGGCACAATCTGGGATTGGAGCAACTATTCCTTTATACAACATATATGCTTCAATCCCAAAAACCGCCCAACCAACAAAATATGAATATAAATACAAATTATTTATTCTCAATAAACTTAATATGATACTTTGATTTTTTATGTCTGCTAATTGTTTTTGATAAAATGTTTTTACCGCATTCACAATCCATACGCTCTTTTAATTTTTCCACATTATCCTTATTATATTGATGTGATTTTTCCAACGCTTTATCTCGGTTCGCTTGATAATTTTTGCTTTGTTGTTCTTTGCGTTTTAAAACATTTGCTTCGCTTCTCTTCCGTTCTTCGTTTGTTAATAGTCGCCCATATAAATTTAATTCTTCCATGTTCTGTTTATGAATATTCCGTGATTGATGTTGTTTTAATTTTACTTTATTCATTTCCATTCCACATTCACAAACAATCTTTATTTTATTTCGTTCTTTAATTTTATCGGAATTATCAATTCTATATTGCTTCTGTCGTTCTTTAATTTTATCGGCATTATCAATCGCATATTGTTTTTGATATTCGCTATTATATACCATGTAATATTAAATAAAAAAATATATTTATATTCATTTAATATATTGTTTTATCTCATAAATACCCCAAAAACACTTGAAACTATAATCATTAGATCAATTTTATTATGTGGTTCAATCCCATTTTGTTTTAATATATTCGTCAAATGCTTCGGTGTTTTCTATTGAATATCGTTTTACATCGCAATTCGTGTTAAATAATTGTTTCGTCATATTAATTCTCTTATCTAAATCATCACATTTTAATTCGTCAAACACATCAACTAACAATTGTTTATTGCGTTTAAAAGTTTTCAAATTTGCTCTATCTGTAAAATAAAATCGTTGGATAATATTATTTTCGGTTAATTTCAAACAATCCATTTATATATTGATTATATTTTTTGTCTTTATATTCATAATTATAAAATGTGTTTATATTCATTTAATCCATCATCTGTTCTATATCATTAATATAATCGTGATAATCCGCCATATCTCGTTCTCTTATTTCGTTCATTTTACTTTCATATTGTTTGCTGTCTTCGTCAGTCCATAATTTATTTTTAATTTTATCCGCTCCAATCATATAATAACAAACATATATTTTGCCGTCATAATCGCATTCATCAGAACAGCATTTAATATCCACATATTCCAATAAAATTATATCGGTTTCGTCAATTCCATTTTTCAATTCCATAGTTTTAATTTTATAAATTTTAAATTCTGGATTTTCAATCAACTCATTCTCGTCGTTTCTAATTAATTTAATTTGAATAAATTTATTGTATCTTTTTCCAATAAAAAAAGTTGTCGCATCAACACAACATGGATTATATCGCACTTCTCTATGCTCGGTAAATCTATAAGACTTTTTATATCTCGGTTCTATCATAAACTCTTTAATGACGGAAAAAATATCGTCATTAAAATCTTTCTTTTGATTAATAAATAATTCAAATGCTTTCTTGTTGCGTGTGTTATTTTTCTTATAATCTGTTTTAAATTGTGTTATTTGTTCCATTTAATATTTATAGATGCTTTGTATTTATATTCATTTATTTAACATAAATATTCGGTCTATGAACCCACATATGAGCGTCATTTGAATTTGTAATCGGATATTCATTAACCATATCGTCATCTCTCAAACATTCAATTCGTTTCGCAATTAAATCTTGTTCGCCTCCCAATTGGATATTATCATTCAACATGTTTTGTAAATCGTCTTTAAAAACTATCGTGTCTATAATTTCATTCAACGCATCATTTACATTATCTTCATCGGTCTTATATTTCTCAATAATAATATTGTCTTGGATTTTATCATTTGTAGTATATTTCTCAACTTGCTCTTTTACATAATAATTATTATCGGTTTGTTTCCAACTAACATCTTTATATTCATAAAATCGTGTATCGGATTTAGTAGATTTCATATCGGTCATGTTGTATGTTGGAATTAAATTCGGATTATCTAATTCAATTTTTAGATAAATCCCAATTCTTTCATCGTCGGTTTTCTTTTTTAGTTCAATAATATTATGTTCTTTATCGTGTATAAAATCCGCACTCAATAGATTAAATGGAATTTTAATGCTCTTCTCGGTTTCACCAATTTTATATGTTATGTGTCGGTTCTTTTTAAAAATCACACTTCTATAATGATGATATTTCTTCTCAATTTGTTTTTTCCGTGATTTAGTTGCTATGTTATTATTTAATGTTTCTTTATCAATCGTTTCGTTTAATAGTCGTTGCGTATTGAATTGATAATAATATATATCATTTTTGAGTGTGTCGTAATATGTGTTTATAAATGTTCGTTCAATCGTATAATCGCTCTCATTATATAGTTCATATTGTATGACTAATAAACATTTATCATCTTCATAATTATTCTTCTCCGCTCCGCCACTCCTATTTAGATGTCGTGTTTGAATTCCAACGGAAGATAAGAATTTTATAATTAATGATTTTACATATTTATAATGTATTTTATTTGATGATGTGTATTTTTTTATTTCTAATTTCTCTTTATCAACGCTTGTTGTGTCTAATTTATTCACAAAATATATCAATTGATTAATAATAAATTTGCTATTTTTATTTAATAGTTCTTTGAAATGCTTATTGGAAATTATCTTGCGTTCATAAACTAAAATTGATCTATTCATTCCCAAAATATCCATGATAGATTTTGTGATTTTGAGTTTATTTGTTTCAATATCATATTTAACAAAATCGCTTTCGGTTCGTTCAACATCATAAACATATTCACTTATAATCTCATTATTGAGTTTAAATAAATGCTTGATGTGTGATTTTTTCCCAATATTAACATCGTATTTCGTATTCATTAACCAACCGCTATATTGGATTTTTTTATTCAAATCGTAATCGGATTTTATAATATCATCGCAATATTCGTTTTCTTCGTTATAATAGAATGTTTCGTTTTCTTTATTTGTAGTGTAGTTTTTAAAAATTCCACTCGTTTTTCTATTCCCAATATCTAACGCTTTTAATAATTCTTGTTTTACAATATCTTTATTTCGCTCATCTTGTAATAACTTATTTGTTGATTTATTAATGTGTAATTTATTTATTGTTTTATATTTCTCACGCTGTAAATAAGTATCATTATTTGATTTATCCGCTCTCATTCGGTCGTATTCGTCTTTATCAACCATTTTTTCATATTGAAATAATGCGTGTTTAATTATTTCTTGATGTTGTTTCGTGTCGTCATATTCATCTTTCGTTGAAATAATCACCTCATCATTATCAAACACATTATTAATAACTACTTTTAAATTATGATTATATTGAAGTTTTCCCAATATTTCTTGTGAGTAATTCCGCTCACTATCAATCATCTCTTTAAAATTCGTAATTGTAATTTGTTTGTAAAAATCATCTATTGCGTATTTTTCCATATCAACATTATCTTTCCACCATTTATCGTCGTTGAATTTTAATTGATTATTTTTATCTATCAAATTCTCAATAACATCATGTTTAATTAATTCGCTTGTAGAAGTCAAATCGTTTTTAACATAGAAGTTAATTTGTTTATCGGATAAATGACGGCATCTATGAAGCATTTGTAAAAATTCTCTTGCGGTAATTGAACCATTTGTTGCGTATCCATATAATGTATCAAATAACATTTCGGTTTCACTATTTCCAAATGAAATTCCGCACTTGATAGATGGGGTATAAATAAACACTTCAATATTTAATTCTTTTAAGACTTGTTCTAATTTACAAAATAATTTTGCTTTATTTGTTGAAGCATAACAACCAATTTCTATTTGTTTTTTAAATGCTTCTTTTTTCTTATCATCGTCGGTGTGTTTTAAATCGTCTTTTAATGCTTTTAAAGTTCTTGGGTTATAAAGTGTATCATTTACAAAATATTCAACACCCTCACTTGAAACAACCATAATATTTTTTGTGATGTGTTCTCGTAATGATTTCCGCCACATCATCTCAAATATTGTTGATGCGTCCGCTTTGCTCGTCGTTGCGTAAATTATCCGCTTGTTATTTTCAAACACATTTTTATTTAACTCGTTCATCATCTTCGCATTTTGTCTATAAATATTATATGTGTATTCCGCCCATGAATTATGGGAGCAATTATAAAGTTGCGGTTTTTCGTCATCGTTATTCTCAATAAATATATTCGTGATTAAATCCATTCTTGCTTCGCTCAAATCACAATCTAAACAAATAATTTTATCCGCAACATTAATTAATTCTTTTATCTCAACGGAAACTTCATATGGCGTTGTTGATGTTGAAGCAAATGTTGATGTTGATAATAGATGATTAATAATGCTCTCGTATTCGTCAAACAATATTATTTCAAATGGCGTTCCATGATTTTTATAAAGAATTTTATTCAAACTTTCCATAGATGAAATAACCAAAGACGCACTATCCAAATTATCTAATTCTTCTTTATCCGCCAAATGATTAATGCCGTCAAATTTTGCGGTCATCTCAATATTTAAATTATTGTTCTCGGTAATAAATAGCGTTCTCATTCCATTCTCTATTGCGTATTTATTAATCGTATCAACTCCAAAATGCGTTTTACCGCTTCCCCATAACATTTTCCAACCGCTTAATCGGTGTATGGATTTCAAAAACTCTTCCATATTTTGTATAATTTCGGATTGTGTAATTGTTTTGAATTTTGATGTATCAACCCCATATTGATTATCAAATCCATTATCTAATCCGTAATGAAATATTGATTTTGTTAAATCGTTAATTAAAGTTTGCTTTTTCATGTTATAAACATAGTTGTTCCCAACATTTAATTTATTAATGTTTTTGCGTTTCTTATCTTGCTCGGTTTTGTATCTCATAACAATAACTTTTAAATCGGTTTTTGATGTTTCGGTTCTATCGCATATCCAATTATAAATATCGTCGTTGAAATAATTAAACAAACTCCACATAAAACAACAATTAAAATGCTCGTTAATAGCGGTCAAATATTTATTAATATTATTGGAAATGTATTTATCGTTTAATTTATTGCTCCATTTCAAATTTTGATCTAATGAGTAATCTTTGGATTTATTCGCACTCTCTAATAACCATTTCTCCCAACCATCAAATTTATTCAATATGATTTGTCGTGATATATTATTCCACATCGCATCATTATAAAATTCAGTCGGTAAATGCTCTAATAGTTTCTCAACTATGTTTTGCGGATTTAAATTAATTAAATCATTATTATCAATTGACTTTTTAATCTTCGTTTGTTTGATTTCGGTTTTAATAATTTTATTCTCGGTTGCGGTTTTATATTCTATTGGGTTGTCGTGATAATCGTTAAACACACAATTTTTAACATCATTAATCAGATATTTAAATGTAATGTCTTTGATTGCGTATTTTTGAATATCATGTTCCCAACAATAAATCCATTCAAAGAATTCTTTACCGCCCAATTTTCGTTGATGCGGTAAGCAAAACAATCTATTATGAGTATAAACTTTACCATCTAATGAACCAACAATTTTTTTAAACCCAGTTCTTTTTTTATTAATTCCATCAACAAAATCTTTATTTGCGGTTTTTGTTATTTTAAATGTATCAATCACAATATGAATGCTTTTCCATTTATTCGTTTCTTCGCATCGTTTTCCATAAGCATAAGTAATATCGCTCGTAGCGTTCAATCTATAATAACTATTGAATTCTTTTAAAAACTCGTTAAGAATTATTTTGACTTCTTCATCGGATTTGTATTTTCCAATTTTATAATCAATATCATAGTAGGGTTTAACAATATCATTCGTAATGATTTCGTATAGATTTCCAAATTTCCAACTCTCAATAAACGCAATTTTATCGGTAATATGTTTAAAGCAAATATAGAATTTTCCACTTTTGATATTTTTATCAATCGCTAATATGTGATAGTCTATGTATTTATTCTCATTTGTTTTGTTGTATGATTTCAACACTATATGAACGCTCTTATGATTTTGTAATCTTTCCAACAAATCCCCCTCATCTAACATTCCGTTATTAATAATTTCATTTGTTTTAATCGGTTCAATTTTATTCAATAAATTATCATTTGTCTTTTTATTCATTTATAATATAATAGTTAATTTGTCTTTATATTCATTTTCTTAATATATTAATTGTTTTAATATTCATAAATTAATAATAAGTATTTGAATAATTTGTCGTATTATTCATTATTTGTAAGTTCGCCGTGTTTTGGGATTGGAGCATATATGTTGTATAAAGCAATATCTCGTGAGTTCCCAAAACCCGCCCAACCAACAAATAATGAATATAAATATAAATGATATTTCAAACTTTAATTAATCCAACCGCATTAATTTTATTTTTAATCGCATCGTCTGTTTCTCCGTTATTTCTTGCGTCAAATTCAATCGCATTCAATAGCGTTATAAAGTGTGCTTGAAAGCGTTTAATAACCGCTGGACTATAAGTCTTATTTTGTTTCTGTGCTTGATTAATTAATTGCTCGGTATAATCTTTAATATAATCATCATAATAATCAATAGCATTAAATCGTTCAACGGATTTCACACCCCTAATAATCTTATTTTGATTGTAAAGAATTCCATTAATCGTATTGATTGTGTAGGGTTTAAAATCCGCATCATGTTTATTTGCTTCGTTAATAACTTCCACTAAATTATTTCTATTATCTGTATAATAACATTTATCATCGTTTTTAATAATTTTATAAATAGTTGATTTCATCAGTATATATATATATTAACATTTGTCTTTATATTCATTTAACTAATAATGAATATAAACACAATAAATTTCAACTGGAAACACAATCGTTAATTTGCTGTTTTACTATTTTTTTTATTGCTAAACAATCGGAAACTTTCTTTAATGTTAATTTTTTGCGTGTTGCGGTCATCATAATCGGTTTGATGTTTTCAATATTAAAATTAAAATGCTTATCTTCGTGTCTGTATCGTTTTTGAATAACTTGCGTTAAATCAATAAAACATTCAATATCTGTTTCGGTGTTGAACCCATTAAAGATTGAAACAACATCAAATAATTTATTTCCGCATATATCTCTCGGTTGTAAAAATCCAACACTTGTTAAAAATGAAAATAAATATTGAAAAGTTAAATCTTCGTCAGCACCCACAAATTCAAATCTATCATCATTTTTCAAAATATAATGGAATGTATCAATTGAAGTTTCTTCGGTATATGGAATTATCATGTTTTCATATTTAACATATCCAATAACAACATCTTTATATTGCGGTAGTTCAGCACACCAATTATCATCGTCAATATCTAAATAATTTCTGTATGTTTTAACTATATTGTCTTTGTAATTCTTGTTATATGTTCTCACTTTATCAACACATCTATTTTTTAAAGAGCGTTCATCGTCATATTTATCAACCATATTATTATTAATCAACATTTTCTTTTGATTTAGATTATTATTATCAAAGAAATTCATTATTATATATTATATATAGTTAAAAAAATGTGTTTAAGTTCATTATTTAAATCCTCACACCAACTAACACGCCAAAATAAAAAATATTAATAATTCAATTAAGACGCTATTTCGTTTCAATCATAACCTAAAAGAATATATAATAAAAGTAAAAATGCTATATTATATATTTAATGTATATTTGGAATGCTTATTTCCGCATTCAACGGATTTATTGTATTCATTAAAAAATTGATCTAATGGATTATTATAAAATTATCACTCTTCCATCAGAACATTTAATTCTTCCTCATCATCTGTTTCTTCCGCTTTCTTATTATTAAAATCGGTAGTTGAATAATGTAGTAATTGTGTTTCCATGTTATGACCTCTCGCATCAGCAATATTTTTAAGCATTTTCATATTGCCGTTTGTTTCAGCGTGATTTTGAATGATTTTATAAATGACTGCTTGGGATAGATTGGAATTTGGAAGATATTTAATAAATCGTGATTTGATGAATTTTCCAATTTCTGTTTGTTTGTAGGGTTTCTTTTTATTATTAACAAATAAATAATCGTTTCCATTTAGCAATTCTTTTAAGATGAATTTTTGGAATTTCTCATCTCGTATAACATCTTTTTTTGTTCCAAATGATTTCGCCGTCTTATAATCATTTCTAATAAATGTTGTTTTGCTCTTTGAAACAATCATAAAATTCTCTTCTTTATTAATTTCATCTTTCTCTTTATTTGTAATGAGTTTCATAATTAAATCGTTATTTCGTGTATTCAGATTAATTAGTAAATAGAATAGTATATAATCTGTTCCAACTGCCGTTTCTAATGCTCCCATTAAATCATGGTAATCTGCCCCAGCGTTTTTAAGAATTTCCATATTTTTCTCCGCTTGGATTTCTGCTCGGTTTTCTTGTAAATCGGTTCGGTATTTAATCAATCTTGAATGCTCTTTATTTTTCCATCGCAATATAACAATCGCAATATTCAATAACGCCAGTTTATTAAAATCACTCTTTGAAACAATATCAATAATATCTTTTTGTGATAGATTGTATATGTTCTGCTTTGAGTTCATTTCAGTTCTAAAACGCTTATAATCGTTTATGTATGTTTTTATCGTCTGTTTAGATAGTTCATCTTCATTATCGGAAATAAAATCTTTCAATTCTTGGGTTTTGTGAGTAGTCATCATTTTAATATAGATAGATATTATTTTTCTAATTCAATTTTATTTTAAAAGTAAAAAAACTATTATTCCTAAATAAAACAAAGCAATTCATTATATTTAGTAAAAAATAATATAATGTTGTATTAATAAAAGAATGGAATTGAATAACTCCGTAAATGGAGCAAATATAGAATTGATTTTAGATGATGAAGAAGTCTTTAAAATTAAGACGCTAAATGCTTTAAATAAAAATGATGAATTGAAAAACTTTATGATGATAAAAAGTCAAAACATTTATAATTCAATTGACTTTACAATTATTAACACTTATAATTTATTAAGTGTATATGTAGAGCATAAAAAGAAGAAAATAACCGCATCAAAATATAACACTTTTTTTATTGGATTTCAAAAACTTATTATGATTGAAGCATATTACGGACAACAGAAATTATTTTTAGTGTTTGATTGTGAAGATGAATTATATTTTACCGAATATGATGATAAGTTTTTGAAGCGTGATAAAAAAATAGTTTGTGGAAGTAGAGTGATTGAAATTAATAAGAGTGAATGCGGTGTTGGATTTGATAATTTTAATAAAAAACTAATAGAAGCACTCACATTATAAATTTAATAATATAAATATCAAAATTAAAATCTGATATAATTATAACTGATGGAATGTGTATCATCAAATCAAACAACAACTTTTAATTATGATGGAACAGATGCGGATAAATTTATTAAACAAGTGTTGCGATTATTATATGATAGAGATATTGATGAAGTAGTTTTTAAAGATGGGAACAAACTAAATCTAACTAAAAATAATGTTTGGATTAAATGTATGTGAAAACCGCCATGTATCAAATCAATAGTATATTTGTATTAATTCAATTATATATTTGTATTTAGTAAAATTACTATTAATTAATTTCTTTCAAGATTATAGATTTAATTTAGCAATATATAATATAGATGTATTCTTTAACTGGCGGTAAAAGACGACGCACACGCACAAACAGACGCACACGCACACGCAGAAGCAAAACCGCCAAATCTAAACGCCGTGTAAAACGCAGAAGTGGAACACGCAGACGGCGACGATAGATAAAAATTGATCTAATGGATTAAATTATTAAAAGAATTATTTAATAATTGAAATGCTTTTTTTACGCACAGAAGAATTATTAATAACGACATTAAAAATATGGGTCTATATCACGAATTATAAAATAAAGACAATTAATATAATGAAACAACTAATTTATTATATTAAACTAACAGATGGAACGGAGATTATATCAATAACACGAAATGATGCTGTTGAGAGAATTAACAATCATTATAAAGACGAGAACTATTATCAAGCGATTACATGTTCCGTATTTGATAGATTAATCATAAATAGTAAAATGACTTCTTATATTGCGACTGCTAATAAGACACCGATAAATGAATATTATAAAAAAGAAGTTGCTTTATTTATATTGAATGATAAAAAGCAAAGAACCGATGATGCGATGAAAAAAGCAATAAACCGATATGTGAATAAGTTATATCACGCAAATCATATTGTGAGAAGTGAAAATGAAGATGTGAATAATAATATTGAAATTCTATTATTAAAAAATGAAACTGATAATGAAATAATAGACGAAACAATAAAGACAACTAAAATATTAAATATTGATATTGAAAATGATAATGAGATAATAGAAGACATAATAAAGACAAACGAAGTCATAAAAGACGATGTAAAGACAGATATTATAACAGATGATGAGATAAAGACAGATAATATAACCCATGATGAGATAAAGACAATAAATATTGATATTGAAGATGAGATTGAAAAATCCGAACCGAGAGATGAAGATGAGATATTAAAATCACTTACCGATTATTTAATTGGGAATGCGGAAGAAGAAGCGACTTTTGATTTACATGATATTAAAAATTATTATGAGAATAACAAAGAAGAAGTAGAAATACTATTTATGAATAATGGAATGGGATTATTGATGCGAGATGATAAACCGAAGATAAATAAAAATAAACACAAATTAATAAAACAGAAAATGAAGACATTACGAAACCGACATAATAGACAAAATAAAACTTTTAAAAGAAGTCAAATTTAAAAATAAATTAATTGAAAAACTTATTTGTTGGTTGGGCGGTTTTTGGGATTGGAGCATATATATTGTATAAAGCACAACCTCATAGCGTCCCAAAAACCGCCGAACTTACAACCTCAATAAAATAAGTGAGTTATGGATTTGTTGCGGTTCTTACTTACTTACTATCTATAATTATAATAACATTCATCTTATCTATATTGTATTGAATAATTCCGTAGAGAGAAATGATTGGTAAAATATAATATATGTATTCATTAAAAATATGAAATATAATTAATTAATATTAAAATGCTTATCTTTATCATGGAAAAATAATAATCTGAAAGTGGATTGTTATTGCTCTTACTATTACTATAAATATATAAAGTTCTTCTTATAAAATGGGATTGAAAACAATAAGCGGAGAGAGTAGATTGGAAACTATAACATCTGAATTCTTATAATATTATTAAAAATTGATCTAATGGATTAATATTAAAATGCTTATCTTTATCATGGGATAATAATATTATAAGAGTGGATTGTTATTGCTCTTACTTTTACTATAAATATATAAAGTTCTTCTTATAAACTGGGATTAAATAATTATATTGGAGAGAGTAGATTGGAAACTATAACATCTATAAAAAAGCGTCCCTTTTTTTATGGTGTGCGTATTTAATGCTTATTTAATATATTGACTGCGTAAATGGTTTGTTAAAAACATATCAAACATAAATAAACATATTGAAAACAAAATTTGTTTCATTATGTTTTAAATTTTGATTGCGAAAACATAATTTGTTTCTATTTGTTTCAAATTATGTTTTTTTACTAAAAATATTAATTTAATTACTGAAATTAATATTTAAAAGTATATTTACTTATTAAATATTTTTATTACTGAAAATACGAATTAATAGTAAAAATATTATGGTGTAGTTTTTGAGAAACTTATATATAATATTAACTGCGGAATTGGTGCGGAATTATTGCGGAATGAATGCGTTTATTATGGTGCGAATTTATGAGAAAGTTTTATAAAAATATGACTGCTAATTGGTGTGTAAATTTACAGCGGATTTATGCGACTATGAGAGCGAGTTTTATGGTGCGGATTTATGAGCGAGTTTTTATAAAAATGACTGCGTAAATGGTGCGGAATTATTACGGAAATAAACACCTCCTTATGGTGCGGATTTATGAGAAAGTTTTATAAAAATATGACTGCGAAATGGTGCGGATTTTTACAGAAATATTTATGTGTTTCTTGGCGGAGTTATGGTGTGGTTTTTGAGAGCGACTTTTATAAAAATGACTGCGTAAATGGTGCGGAATTAAAAGCATTTCACTTTTTTACTTATTAATGTTGATTTATTACTGATTTCTATAAAAAAAAGTATATTTACTCTTCTTTTAAACAATAAGTAAAACAAAAAACATTCTAAAAACCGCTCCATTTAGCAGTCAAAATTCATCACTCATTTCTCATTTTTCTTACTGACTTTTATAAGTGGAGCAATCGCTCCCCTTTTTATGACTGAAAGAGTTAAAAATGAGAAATGAGTGATGAATTTTGACTGCTAAATGGAGCGGTTTTTAGAATGTTTTTTGTTTTACTTATTGTTTAAACAATAAGTAAAACAAAAAACATTCT
>Ga0209482_1001581_pt1 | contig 15337 bp, 14 predicted proteins | sample CoawatmetaG10DNA_FD_187512 | JGI IMG/M metagenome (GOLD analysis project Ga0209482, IMG submission 187512) | Marine microbial communities from the West Antarctic Peninsula - Coastal water metaG104-DNA (SPAdes) (version 2) | ecosystem: Environmental > Aquatic > Marine > Coastal ...
TTAATTCTTCAGGGCTTGCATTCTTGCTAACACCTAAGACGTCATAAAAATCTCTTTTAGCCATAAGTTACTTTAAGATGATAGTTGTTTTAAGTCTTAAGCGCTTTTTTCTTTATCTTCTTCTTTTACTTCTTCTTCTTTTACTTCTTCTTTTACTTCTTCTTCTTTTACTTCTTCAAAATCTGCATCAACTACATTATCGTCTTTTTTTGTTTCGTTATTATTATCATTGTCTTTAGGTGAAGCCTCTTTTTTTTCTTGAGATTTGTAAATAGCCTCACCTAACTTCATAGAAGCTTGAACTAAAGTTTCTGTTTTCTTTTTAATTTCTTCAGTATCAGTTCCTTTAATCGCTTCTTTTAAGTCAGTTGATGCATCCTCTATTGCTTTTTTATCAGCATCAGAAACTTTAGCACCATGCTCCTTTAGATTTTTTTCAGTAGAGTGTAAAAGAGTGTCTGCTTGATTTCTAACATCAACAGATTCTCTTTTCTTTTTGTCCTCTTCTTTATTTGCTTCAGCATCTTTGACCATTTTTTCAATCTCTTCATCACTTAAGCCACCAGAAGCCTGGATTTGAATTTTTTGTTCTTTTCCAGTTCCTTTATCTTTAGCAGAAACACTTACAATTCCATTTGCATCAATATCAAAAGTTACTTCTATTTGAGGCACTCCTCTTGGAGCAGGCGCAATTCCAACTAGCTCAAAATTTCCTAACATTTTATTGTCAGACGCCATCTCTCTTTCACCCTGAAGTACTCTTATTGATACAGCAGGCTGATTGTCATCAGCTGTAGAAAATACTTGGCTTTTTTTCGTTGGTATTGTTGTATTTTTTTCAATTAATTTAGTTGATACTCCACCTAATGTTTCAATTCCAAGTGATAGAGGTGTTACATCTAAAAGAAGCACATCTTTAACGTCTCCTTGAAGAACTCCAGCTTGGATAGCAGCACCCATTGCAACAACTTCATCAGGGTTTACACTTTTATTCGGCTCTTTACCAAAAAAGTTTTTAACTTCAGCAAGAACCTTGGGCATTCTTGTCATCCCACCAACCATTACAATTTCATCAATTTCATTTGCAGTAAGACCTGCATCTTTAAGAGCAGTTTTACATGGTGGTAATGTTCTTGAGATTAAATCTTCAACCAAAGCTTCTAATTTAGCTCTAGTCATTTTTAGATTGATATGTTTTGGACCAGTTTTATCAGCTGTTATAAATGGTAAATTAACGTCTGTTTGTTCTGCAGAAGATAATTCAATTTTTGCTTTTTCAGCAGCTTCCTTTAATCTTTGAAGAGCCAATTTATCTGATCTTAAATCAATTCCAGAATCTTTTTTAAACTCACCAATCAAATAATCAACGATTGTATTATCAAAGTCTTCACCACCTAAAAATGTATCACCATTTGTAGACTTAACTTCAAATACACCATCACCTAACTCAAGAATGGAAACATCAAAAGTTCCACCACCCAAGTCATAAACAGCTATTTTTTTATTTTGCTTTTTATCTAAACCGTAAGCAAGAGAAGCTGCAGTTGGTTCATTAATAATTCTTAAAACTTCAAGACCAGCAATTTTACCAGCATCTTTGGTTGCCTGTCTTTGAGCATCATTAAAATATGCTGGAACTGTAATTACAGCTTTCGTTACTTCTTGACCTAAATATTTTTCAGCAGTCTCCTTCATTTTTTGAAGAATAAAAGCAGAAATTTGAGAGGGTGAATATTTTTCTCCTCTAGCTTCAATCCAAGCATCCCCTTTTTCTGAATTAACAATTTTAAAAGGTGCAGCTGCAATATCTTTTTTTACAGTAGGGTCTTCAAAATTTCTTCCAATCAATCTCTTTACAGCAAAAATAGTATTTTCAGGATTGGTCACAGCCTGTCTTTTTGCAGGTTGTCCTACGAGTTTTTCTCCATCCTCAGTAAAAGCTACAACTGAAGGAGTTGTTCTTGCACCTTCAGCATTTTCTAAAACTTTTGGCTGACTACCTTCCATGATAGACACACATGAATTTGTTGTTCCTAAATCTATTCCTATAATTTTGCTCATAATTTAATTCCTATCATTCATATAAGTGTTAATTTTTAATCTACAAGTTATGGCAACAATTATTAATTGTCCAAATTCCCTTTATTTTCCTCACTTTTTTGAGCATCTTGAATTTTAGTCTTTTTTGAAACTCCGACTAAGGCTGGTCTCAAAAGCCTATCTTTCATCATAAAACCTTTTTGAATTTCTTGAACTATTGTTCCTGGTTCTTTTTGGTCATCATCAATTTCCATCATGGCTTGGTGTTGATTAGGATCTAATTTCTTACCAATAGAAATTACAGGAGTAATTCCATTTTTTGAGAAAATTGAAACCATATCCTTACTTATAATTTCAAAATGTTCTAAAGTTTTTTTTAAAGCTTCAGTATCTTTTAATAATTCATCACTTTCTAAAATTTGTTTTGACCTCTCAAGATTATCAATTATATTCAAAGCTTCTTTTGCAAAAGAAAATCCACCATAATCAAAAGCATCCTCTTTTTCTTTTTCGAATCTTCTTCTTTGATTTTCCATTTCAGCAAAAGCTCTAGCAACCTTATCTTCTAACTCTTTAATTTTCTCTTCGGGCGTAATCTCTTTTACTTCTGGATTTTTTTCTAATGAATCCCCTTGTTCCTCTTGAATTTCCTCTTCTGTTTCAGTCTCTTTAATTTCTTTATTTTGACTTTCAGAATTTATTTTTTGATCTTTTTCCATAACGACTTATATGGTATGAAATTTAATAATTGCTAGATGTTAAAGAATAAAATTATAAAATTATTAGTAGGCACTAATAATAAAGGGAAATTGAAAGAAATTAGGGATTTATTGCCTAAAAACGTTGAAATATATTCTCCAAAAGACTTTAAATTGAAAAGTCCCCCAGAAAATGGGAAAACGTTTGAGGAAAACTCTTTAATCAAGGCTAAATTTTTTTCCAAAAAATCAAAAATGACATGCCTCTCTGATGATTCAGGTCTAGAAATAGATGTTTTAGATGGAGATCCTGGAATTTATTCAGCTAGATGGGGAGGTAAAAAGGGAGATTTTAAAAAGGCAATGAAAAGAGTTTTTAACGAACTAGATAAAAAAGACAAAGACTGGAGACAAAAAAAAATTAAAGCCAGGTTTATTTGCGCCTTAACTATTTATAATAAGAATAAAGAAATAATAAATTCTGTTGGAAAAGTTGAGGGTTCTATTTCACCAATTATAAAAGGTAAAAATGGGTTTGGTTATGATCCCATTTTTATACCAATTGGAAAAAAAATTACATTTGGTGAAATGAGAGCATCACAAAAATATAAAATAGATCATAGATTTAAAGCTTTTAAAAAAATCAAAAAACTTTTTTAAAAACATCATCCTCAGTTTTATAAAAATTTAAAATATGATTAATTTTATTATTTTTAATTTCAAAAATTCCAACTTTTCCTTTAAATAAAGTTTTTTTTGTAAACATTTTTTTATCTACAACAGAGTTGTTTTGAAGAATTAAATAATAAATAAGCCCCACCAAGTCATAACTTAGAAATGATAATTGATTGGGGTATTGATTGTATTTTTCAAAATATTCATTTGAAAACTTGTCATAATTATTTTTATTTGCAGAGGGGAAATATATGGGTTGTAAGCTAGTCTCTTTTAAAAGTGATTTATCAAACCATTGGTTGAGTGTAATAAAATATTTTTCTTTAGGAGATATATCCGTATAAAGCAGGGAAGTTGTTATACTTTTTAAACTTTCATCAAAATCAGAAATTACCACTGAGTCAAACTTTACACTACCAAGGGTGTCTCTTTTTTTTAATCTTTCAATTAAACGTTCTTTATTATCTTGTTCTGACTTCTCCAGTCTATTTATTTCATCTTCAAGATTTTGTTTTCTAATATCATAGCGTGTAATTTTTTCAATTTGCTTGGTAAGTTTAGTGGGATCAGTATTATAAATATAATTTTCTAATATTTTTATTTTAGAATTAGAAATAGCTTTTTCAATTTCATTTTTAAAACTTACGTCGGGTGTAAGAAAGATTGTTTTTTTTATTTCATTTAATTCTATAAATTTTTTAATTGCGTTTAATTGTGAGGTTGCATTAATTCCTGCGTTAATAATGTTCTTCGAAAAATTATCATTTTTATTCGTTAGAGCTAAGAATGTTAGTTCACTTAACTCATCTAGGTAAATTAGACTTTCGTTAAAAACTGGACCAATTATAATCTTTACTCCTGAATTAGCGAACTCTTTGGCTGCCCTTAAAGCAACCCCAGGGTTCGACCGCGTATCTTTTGGTATAATCTCAATTGATGCATTGTTTATTGTATTAATTGCAAGACGTGCAGATTTAATTATAGATTGTCCTATTTCAGAATTTTTTCCAGTTAAAGGGACAAGAAGACCAATCTTAATCTTATCATTTGCCAAAAGTGTCACTGGAGCTATAGAAAAAGCAAAGGCTAAAAAAAGTATAATTCTAATAATTTTGTTCATTTTAATGTTATTATTATAACTATTATAATTTAATGATTCTACATACTGAAAATATAAATAATAAAGTTAAAAATGGTCTTTATATTGTATCTACTCCTATTGGTAACTTAAGCGACATCACTTTAAGAGCCCTAGAAGTATTAAAAAAATCGGATTATGTACTGTGTGAGGACACACGTATTTCAAAAAATTTATTAGAACGCTATGAAATTAAATCAAAACTTATTGCGAATCATAAATTTAATGAAAAAAAAAATTTATTGAAAGTCATCGATATTTTAAAATCAGGGTCGATTGTTTCTTTGATTTCTGACGCTGGAACTCCATCGATCTCAGATCCAGGAGCCATATTGGTTAACGAATGTGCTAGCAATGGTATAGATATCTTTCCAATTCCAGGTGCATCTGCAGTTTCATCTGCAGTCTCTATAAGTGGATTTAATGAAAAATATTTTTTTTATGGTTTTTTTCCAGAAAAAAATAGCAAATTAAAAGAAGATTTCGAAAAGCTTGCAAATTTAGAGGGCTGTATTGTTTTTTTTATTTCTCCAAGAAAATTTAACAGATCAATAAAAGATTTAAAGCATTACTTCTCAAATAGAAAAATTTTGGTTTGCAGAGAAATGACTAAATTTTATGAGGAATATATAAGAACAGATGTAGAAACACTTGAACCATTTAAATCTGATCCTAAAGGAGAGTTAACGATTGTTATTTCTGAAAATGTAAAAGAAAAAAAGTTATCGATAATATTACAAGAATCTGATAAAATGAATATTCAAAAATTAATTAAAAAACTAAGTATAAAAGATATTACAGATTTAATTAGTCAAAATACGAATGTATCAAAAAAAGAGATTTATAATTATTGTCTAAAAATAAAAAATGAAAAATAAAATATTTTTAATAAGTTTGATTTTTTTAATCTTAACAGGATGTGTTGGGATTAGTTCAAAAGGAGTTTTTGGAACAGGAGTTAGTGTTGCATTTGATCCAAGGTCTTTAGGCACTCAAATAGACGACTCTGTAATGCAAAAAAATTTAGCCGCAAGATTAGCCTTAAGAAACAAGAGCTATATCTTAACTGTAAGCACAAAAGTTTTAGATGGAAAAATATTTGTAACAGGAAAAGTAGATGATCCTGAAGAAAAACTTCAAATTACTAAACTTGCATGGGAAACAAAAGGTGCTCGGTCAGTTAAAAATGATATCACAATAAAAGAAGATTTTAACTTTCAGCAATCAGCTAAAGATTTGTTAATTACATCTCAACTTCGTGCAGCCTTCATATTTAACAAAAAAATTAAAGCAACCAATTATCAAATTGATACTTATAAGAAAAAAATATTTATTTATGGGATTTCTTTAACGACAGAAGAAAGAAAAGAAGTAATAAATGAGGCAAAAGAAATACTTGATGTGGAAGATGTTATTGCAAGTATTGTCTTGGTTGAAGATTTAAGAATTCAAAAAAATTAATTTTTTTTATAATCAATTACATCAGCAGAGTAGGCAGCAACTGATGCTAAATTTATAATTTCTGAAGTAGATGATCTTAAAGGGGCTATTTCAATAGGTTGACCTAATCCAATTAAAAGCGGACCAATAACCCTGGTATCACCTAAGCTCTTCATCATTTTATAAGAAATAGCAGCACTATGTTGGCCTGGCATTATTAATATATTTGCATTTCCTACAATACTTGAGAAAGGATATAGTTCTTTGTATTCTTCATTTAAGGCAACATCTGGCTGCATGTCCCCATCAAAATCAAAATCTACATTTTTATCTTTTAAAATTTCAACAGCTTTTTTTATATGTTTAGTTCTGCTTGTTAGAGGTTGACCAAAAGTAGAGTGAGAAACAAAAGCAACTTTTGGAACAAAGCCAAACATTTTAACTACTCTAGCTGATGAAATTGCAATTTCAGCAAGCTCTTCTGAGCTTGGGTATTCATTTACACTCGTGTCTCCAACAAAAATAGTTTTTCCTTTTGCAACAACCATGTTTAACCCAAACATTATTTCACCTGGTCTAGCATCTATAACTTGTGTAACCTTATCAAAAGAGGCTCCAAACCTCCTAGTGTTTCCAGTGACAGCACCATCAGCATCACCACAAGCAACCATACAAGATGCCCATATAACTCTATCGTTTCTAACTAATCTATCACAATCTCTTTCCAAAAGACCTTTCTCTCTTTGCATTTTTTCAAATAAAAAGTTTACATACTTCTCTCTTTTTTTCGTGTCTTCAGAATTAACTATTTCGATATCAAAGTTTTCATCGTAGCCAATTTCTTTTATTCTTTCTTTAATTTTATTTTTTTTACCAATTAAAATTGGTGTACCTAATTTAGAATTTTTAAATGTAATTGCTGCTTTAAGAGTGTTTTCATCTTCTCCATCTGCAAAAACAATTATCTTTTGATTTTTTTTGATATGAGAGTTAATACCTTGCATAATTGTTACTGAAGGATCAAGTCTTTGTTTAAGTTGATCTTTATAAGCTTCAAAATCTTTTATAGGTTTTTTGGCAACACCACTATCCATGGCAGCCTTTGCAACAGCTGCAGGAATTACACTAATTAGTCTTGGATCAAATGTAGATGGAATTATATAATCTTTTCCATATTTAGGACGATCTCCCCCCATTGCAGCAACAACCTCATCCGGAACATCTTCTCTTGCTAATTTTGCAATTGCGTTTGCAGCAGCAACTTTCATTTCTTCATTAATAGTTGTAGCTCTTACGTCTAATGCTCCTCTAAAAATATAAGGAAAGCCAATTAAATTATTTACTTGATTAGGATAATCAGATCTTCCAGTTGCAATAATAGCATCATCTCTTACTTCCATTATTTCTTCAGGTGTTATTTCAGGATCAGGATTTGCGCAGGCAAAAATTATTGGGTTCTTAGCCATAGTTTTTACTAACTCTTTTTTCAAAGCTCCTTTGGCAGATAATCCTAAAAAAACATCAGCTCCATTTATAGCCTCTTCTAAAGTTCTTTTTTTAGTTTCTACTGCATGAGCAGATTTCCACTGGTCCATTCCTTCGGTTCTACCTCTATAGACCACTCCTTTACGATCGAGCATGATTACATTTTCACTAGGTACACCACTATTTTTAAACAAATTTGTACAAGCAATTGCAGATGCACCAGCTCCATTAACAACAACCTTAATATCCTTTATTGATTTGCCACTAATATCTAGGGCGTTAATTAATGCTGCTGTAGTTATTATTGCTGTTCCATGCTGATCGTCATGAAAAACTGGAATATCTAAAATTTCTTTTAATTTTTCTTCAATTATAAAACAATCAGGGGCTGCGATATCTTCTAAGTTAATACCACCAAAACTGCATGCAAAGTTTTTAACACTATTAATAATTTCATCAGAATCTTGAGAGTCAATTTCTAAGTCGATAGAATCTATGTCGGCAAATCTTTTAAATAAAACTGCTTTTCCCTCCATTACAGGTTTGGATGCTAATGCTCCTAAATTACCCATTCCTAAAATAGCTGAGCCATTACTTATCACTGCAACTAAATTTCCTTTGGATGTGTAATCGTATGCAGTTTCGGGATTATCAGCTATAGCTTGAACCGGAACAGCAACACCCGGAGAATAGGCTAGTGCCAAATCTCTTTTTGTAGTCATTGGTTTAGAAGAATTGATCTCAATTTTTCCAGGTTTATTTTTACTGTGGAAATCTAATGCTTCCTTATCGGTGTAATGGTCTATTTTAGTTTTTTTCATTTATGTTAATTAGATATACAAATGGATCGAATTTAAGACTAATATGATTTATGAACCTAATTAAGTCAACAGGCACATTTAGTTTTTTTACTATAATAAGCAGATTATTGGGCTATGTAAGAGACATATTGATAGCCGTGTTTCTTGGTGCAGGCCCATTAGCAGATGCCTTCTTTGTGGCATTTAGGATACCAAATACATTTAGAAGATTATTTTCAGAAGGAACATTTAATGCAGCGTTTGTGCCCAGCTATTCGTCAGTGCTAGATAATAAAAAAAAGTCACAAAAATTTGCAAATAATATTTTTACTTTATTGACAGTAGGATTGTTTTTTTTAGTCCTTGTTATTGAGATAATGATGCCAATATTTGTCTTTTTGATAGCACCAGGTTTTGAAGGTGATTATAAAAAAATGGAATTAGTCATAACTTTGACAAGAATTACTTTCCCCTTTTTAATGTTTATTAGTTTGGCATCTTTTTTTTCTGCTATTTTAAATTCACATAATAAATTTGCTGTAGCTTCGGCTGCACCTATAATTTTGAACATTCTTTTAATTGGAGTATTGCTCTTTGGAAAAATTTTAAATGATGAATTGGTATATTATCTGTCTTATGCGGTAACTATCTCAGGCCTCTTACAGCTTATTTTCTTATATTTTTTTGTAAAAAAACACTTTTCTCCTAAAATTAATTTGTCATTTAAAATTGATAATAAAGTTAAACTTTTTTTCAAAAAATTACTTCCCAGTATTTTTTCTTCTGGTGTTACTCAGATTAATATTTTAGTAGGAACAATCATTGCATCTTTTCAAGCTAGCGCAGTATCTTATCTTTATTATGCAGATAGAATTTATCAAATAAATCTTGCTATTGCAGGAATTGCAATAGGAACAGTAATACTTCCTCAACTTTCTAAGCATGTTCAGGGTAATAAAAAAGATAAAATAAATCTGATTCAAAATAAAGCTCTAGAGTTAAGTTTATTTTTAAGTATTCCAGCAGCACTAGCATTACTTATTGCTTCAGAAGAAATTATATCTTCTTTATTTGGATACGGTTCTTTCAATGAATTAAGTGTTATAAACTCAGCAAAAGCTTTATTCTATTTTGCGATTGGATTACCAGCATTTTCTCTTATTAAAGTTTTTTCAGCTTTTTTTTTCGCACGACATAATACAAAGGTACCTTTTTATATTTCTTTAACTTCTGTTTTGTTAAATGTGTTTATTAGTGTGGTTTTTTTCAAGGAAGTTGGGTTTATAATTATACCAATAGCAACCACTATATCGTCTTGGTTTAATGCCATTTTATTGTTTATTTTTTTAAAAATAAAAGATTTATTTAGCTTTAATTTAGTATTTTTAAAGAGGTTTGTTAAAATTTTATTAGCCTCAGTGTTGATGGGGATATTCTTTAGATATGTAATTCATTTTTTTAATGATAATTTACTTTACGAGGCAAGCTTTAAAGCTATTTATCTAATTGTTGCAGTTGTATTAGGGCTAATATTTTACCTTTTAATTGCAATTTTAATCAAGGCTTTTAAAAAAAGTGATATTAATTTAAACTACTAATCATGAGCAAAAAAATTTTTTCAGGAGTCCAACCAACAGGAAACCTTCATCTAGGAAACTACCTTGGTGCAATTAAGAACTTTGTAGAACTCCAAAACGAAAAAGAAAATGAATGTATTTTTTGTGTTGTAGATCTTCATGCAATAACAGTTAAGCAAAACCCAAAAGAATTAAAAAAAAATATTAGAGAAACTGTAGCTACATTTATTGCATGTGGAATCAATCCGGCAAAAAGCATAATCTTTAACCAATCAATGGTTTCAGCACACTCAGAAGCTGCATGGATTTTAAGTTGTGTTTCAAGAATAGGTTGGCTTAATAGGATGACACAATTTAAAGAAAAAGCTGGAAAAGATAAAGAAAAAGCTAGTATTGGTCTTTATTCGTACCCAGTCTTGATGGCTGCAGATATTTTGCTTTATGACGCAACTCATGTTCCGGTTGGAAACGATCAAAAACAACATCTAGAACTTTGTAGAGACATTGCGCAAAAGTTTAATAATGATTTTGATGCAATAGATTTTTTGAAAGTACCAGAGCCATTAATTCAAAAACAATTTTCTAGAATAATGAGTCTTAAAGATGGAATTAAAAAAATGAGTAAGTCAGATCCATCAGATTTAAGTAGAATTAACCTCACAGATGATAAAGATCAAATAATAAATAAAATAAAAAAAGCTAAAACAGATCCGTTACCTTTGCCAGGAGGAATTGATAATCTAGCAGAAAGACCAGAAGCAGAAAATTTATTAGGGATTTATTCAAGTTTAAAAAATCAAAATTTAGAAAAATCTATAATAGAATTTAATGGAAAAAACTTTTCTGAATTTAAAGAAAAATTATCAGAAGTTCTAATTGAAAGAATTGAGCCAATCTCAAAAGAAATTAAAAAGTTATTAGAGGATCAAAAATTCTTAGATTCAGTTTTATTAGAAGGATTTGATAAAGCGGACAAAATTGCCTCAAAAAAGATGAAAGAAATGAAAGAATTAGTAGGTTTTTAAACAAATATATTTATTAATTGGTTTAAATTTAGACATTTACCTTTATTATAAATACATGTTTGTTCAAACCGAAGTAACACCGAACCCTAATTCACTTAAGTTTTTGCCTGGAAAGACGGTTTCCAATAATGGTTCATTTGAAGTAACAAGAAAAGAAGAAACCGACAATGAATTGGTAAGGAATGTTTTATCAATTAATGGAGTAACAGGCGTATTTTTAGGAAAAGATTTTATATCTATAAATAAAAGTGAAGAAGTAAATTGGGAAGATATTAAACATATAGCTATTTCACTGATTAATGATTTTTATTCAACGGGAAAAGAGTTTGTAATTGCTAATGAGTTGTTTGGAGAAAAAAAAGAAGAATACACTGAAATTGAAAAAAAAATTATAAGTATTTTAGAATCAAAGATTAGGCCAGCTGTTGCAAAAGATGGGGGTGACATTAAATTTAAAGAATTTAAAGATGGAATTGTTAAGGTAGAACTGCAAGGAAGTTGTTCTGGTTGTCCTAGCTCAACAATGACCTTAAAACAAGGCGTGCAAAATCTTTTGTGTCATTATTTACCTGAAGTAAAAGAAGTTGTTGCAATATAGGTATGCAAAAAAAAATTTCAATTTTTAAAATAAAGAAATATTTAAATAAAAAAGGGTTTATTGTAAAAAAAAAAAAGAAACTCAAAACACAAGAAAGTGGACTAGATAATCTTTCAAGGACTTTTTTATCAAGCTTGATTATTATATCAATTTTTTTTATAGCCCCACTAGCTATCAATCTTACAAAAGAAAAAATGATATTTTCTAAAGACTATGAAAATAATTCAAAAAATAATTTAAAAAGATTGTTAAAAAATGGAACAATAAAACTAGATGAAAAATTAAATAAAAAGTTTTTATATGAGGATATTTTAACATTTGATGAGCAACCATCAGACGCCATACTGTTAAGTGCTGCAACAATTGAAGAACTTTTTAAATCAACAAATTATAATTTAAAAGATGTTAGAAAAAATAAGTTAGTAAAGCCTATAAGTTTAGATTTATTACCAAAAGAGATTGTAAAAATAGAAAATACTAAAAAAAGAAAAGACCTTTTCATTCAGATAATTTTACCTTTAGTTATTGATGAAAATAACAGTATTAAACTAGATAGAATGAAGTTCTTTAGTATTTTAAATAAAAGTAAAAACACAAAGGCAGAGCAAGAGTGGCTGAATGTAAAATTCAAGCAATATGGAGTGGTAAATAAAGATTTATCTACATTAAAAATTAGAATGGATGAGGTCCCCGTTTCAATGGCTATTGCACAGGCAGCAAAAGAAACTGGTTGGGGAACATCAAGATTTGCCCAAGAAGGAAACGCATTATTTGGTCAGTGGACGTGGAGTGGAGAAGGAATAAAGCCAGCTGATGCAGAAGATGATAGCACTCATAAAGTTATGAGATTTAAGGTATTACAAGCATCTGTAAAAGCCTATCAAAGAAATTTGAATACTCACTCTTCTTATAAAGGTTTTAGAAGTGCAAGAGCTGAATTGAGAGATGAAGGAAAAAAATTAGACAGCATGATTCTTTCTGAATATTTAGATAAATATGCTGAGACAGGAAAAGAGTATGTTAAAATCTTACAACAAATTATAAGACAAAATAATTTAACAGATTTTGATGATGCTAAGTTATTGCCGTCAAGTATAGATTTAGAAAGTTTAATTTAATTTTGGTTCACTGAGAATTGAACACCAAACCATCTCCATATTCCATCATCATTAAGTGAGCAATTAACCCTACCTCTTCTGAATGTAAATTTTTCTCTAAAGTTTAATTTTAGTATATTTTTATTAAAACTAATATTTGACTTTTCCCATTTACTACCCTCATCAGAAAAACAATTTATATTTTTTATATTTTTTTGATTTTCAAAAAATTCGACAGATAGTTTTGAAGGATTATTGTCAGTAATATATTTATCTTCAGGTTTTAAAGATTTGTATTGAAGTGGACTAAGATTAATTAAAAATTTAAATCTTTTTAGATCACCATATTTTTCATTAATTGGGAACCTAGGTAACTCATGAGGATCTTTATTAATATCAATAACACCTGAATGTTGACCAAAAGCAAAAGCAAAATTTTTGGAAATAAAATCTTTAATAGTTTTGCTATATTCACCAAATGGGTATGAAAAAAAAATTGGATTATAGCCTAAGTGCTGATTAAAAATTTTAATTGAAGTATTAATATCAGACAAAAAATTTTCTGTTTCTAGATCAACTAGATAATCATGAGAGTGTGAGTGATTACCAATATAAGCATATGGTTCTTTTTCTATTTCCTTTATTTGTTCCCAACTCATATAGCCGTTTTTACCTACAACTTCTGTTGAAACAAATAAAATAAAAGGAATTTTCTCTTTCTTTAAATATGGCCAAGCAAATTTATAAAAAGATGAGAAAGCATCATCTATAGTAATAAGAATTTTTTTTTCATTCTTTGCAATATTAAAATTCTTTTGTAAATGTTGTGGGTCATAAAAATTGTAATTTAAGCTATCCACTATAGATATTTGTTCCTTGAAAATACTCATCTGTATATTTGTTGAAGGATATTTATTTTCATCAAAGCGATGGTACATTAAAGAAAGAATGCCACTATCTTGAGAATAATATTTGATATTATTATTTTCTGCTTTAGAATTGATGGCAAATAACATTATTATAATGAAAAATTTAATAGTAGATGCCACAAGAGATAAAATTTTTTTAACACTCATAGTTAATGAAAATATTTATACTTCCAGTCATGAAAATAGTAAAATTAATTTTGAAAAATTAATGCTCTTAATTAATGATTTTTTAAAGGTAAACTCTTCTTCTTTAGATCAAATTGAAGTTATTTATGTTAACAGAGGACCAGGTAGTTTTGCAGGAATTAGAAATTCGTTAGCGACGATTAAAGCTTTATTTTTAACAAAAAAAATCAATTATTATTGTTTTAGTTTTGACGATTTTGTAGGATTTGAGAACGCTAAATATGAGGATGTCCCTAGTTTATGTGATAAATTTAAGATCAAAAAGAATTTGATTAATCCTATTTATTTAAGTTAAAATTAAAAATGTCAGAAAATATTGAACAAAAATGTTTAGCTAAAGGGGTTAAACTTACAGATCAAAGAAAAATTATTGCAAAAGTAATGTCAGAATCAAATGATCATCCAGATGTAGACGAACTTTATAATAGAGTTTCAAAGATTGATCCAAAAATAAGTATTGCGACGGTATATAGAACAGTAAAACTTTTTGAGGAATCTGGAATTTTAGCAAAACATGATTTTAAAGGGGGTAAAGCTAGATACGAAGAATTAAATGAAGGACATCATGATCATTTAATTGATGTTAAATCAGGTGAAATTATAGAATTTGTTGATGAGGAAATAGAAAAGTTGCAAGAGAAGATTGCAGATAAGTATGGATATCGACTAGTTGATCATAAATTAGAATTATATGGGGTTAAAAAAAAATCCTAGCATCATGTTGAAAAAAATTTTCATCAAAACTTTTGGTTGTCAAATGAATGAATACGACTCAAACCGTATATTTGATACAGTTAAAAAAATTGGTTTTGAAAAAACTGAAAAATATGAAGATGCAAATTGTTATCTTTTAAACACCTGTCATATTCGTGACAAAGCAAAAGAAAAAGTTTACCACGAAATAGGAAGAGTTAAAAAAATTTTTAGAGAGAAAAAAAAACCAATTGTAATTGTTGCTGGTTGTGTCGCTCAAGCTGAAAATCAAGAAATGTTAAAAAGAGAACCATATATTGATATTGTAATTGGCCCACAGTCCTATCACAAAATAAACGAGGCAATACTAAACCATTCAAAAAATAAAAAAAAAGAGGAAGAAACAGAATTTGATACAATTTCTAAATTTAATTATTTAAGTCAGATTAAAAATAAATACAGTAAAGTTTCTTCATTTTTAACAATCCAAGAAGGTTGTGATAAATTCTGTCATTTTTGTGTAGTGCCTTATACACGTGGACCTGAGTATTCGAGACCCTTTGATCAAATCATAAATGAAGCAAAAGAATTAATTCAAAGTGGTGCAAAAGAAATTATTTTATTAGGGCAAAATGTGAATGCATATAGCTATAAAAATAAAAATAAAGAATTTAGATTATCTGATTTGTTATTAGAGCTAGAAAGCCTCAAAGAGCTTGAGAGAATTAGGTATACTACGTCTCACCCCAAAGACATGACTGACGATTTGATAAATGTTTATAAAAAATCAACAAAAATAATGCCTTTAGTCCATCTACCAGTACAGAGCGGATCAAACAAAATTTTAAAACAAATGAATAGAAAACACACTATTGAAGAATATTTAATAATTTATGAAAAATTAAAAAAGATTAATCCCAATATAGAGTTTTCAAGTGATTTTATTATTGGATACC
>Ga0209482_1001583_pt1 | contig 15331 bp, 15 predicted proteins | sample CoawatmetaG10DNA_FD_187512 | JGI IMG/M metagenome (GOLD analysis project Ga0209482, IMG submission 187512) | Marine microbial communities from the West Antarctic Peninsula - Coastal water metaG104-DNA (SPAdes) (version 2) | ecosystem: Environmental > Aquatic > Marine > Coastal ...
GTAACTCATTGTAATATTGTTACTTTACCTAAACTTAATTACTGGTGCTATAACTCAGATTTAAAGGTTATATTTTATAGAGGGGATATACGTCCTTTTATTTTTAGACATAATATACTTAAGATGCCTTCTAGATTGATAAGGCTATTTTTCCATGTTTTAACTGAAAAATTTATAAGATCAATTTCAAGTCAATCTAAAGGTGTTCTTTCTTCAAATTTGGAAGTGGTAATTAAAAAAATAAAATGAAAATTAGCGCATTTACATTTATTAAGAACGGCCAAATTCTTGGTTATCCATTTATACAATCGATCTGTTCGATTTTGTCTATTGTGGATGAGTTTATTATTAATGTCGGTGAGAGTGAAGACGATACTCTCTCGCTCATTCAATCAATTGATAGTCAAAAAATTCGCATCATTCAGTCAAACTGGAATGACACAATGCAAGATCGTGGCTATGTTTATGGTCAACAAAAAATGATTGCTCAATTTAATTGCACAGGAGACTGGGCATTTTATATTGAAGGGGATGAAGTCTATCATGAAGATGATCTAGACAAAATCAAGGCTTCTATGTACACTCATAGAGATGACTCCAATGTTGAAGCTTTGGTTGTTGATTTTTATCATTTCTATGGCAATGCGAATTCATATCTTGATTCACCAGGGTGGTACCGATCGGAAGCTAGAATTATTAAAAACAACATAAGATCTTACGCACCAGACGGCTTGTTTTGGCTGGTATTAGATTCTAATAAAAACGGCCGATACCCCAGGGCAAAAAGAATAGGTGTACATTGTTACCATTACGGCTGGGTACGCAGTGAGGTGCAAATGAACCTCAAAAGCGCAAAAGTACAAAAATATTGGGGAGGCGAACCAGTCAAAATTGACTATTCACAAATGGATCAATCGATTATTAAAGAATTTGTGGGGGTACATCCAAAAATAGTTCAAGATTGGCTGCCAAAAGAAGAGGGTGTTTTTCTGGCGGAACCCAATTACAAGCCAACCAATAAACAAAAAAAACACCAAAAAATGCTAAAACTTGAAAAACTTCTTGGCTGGGAGTTGAGCAAAAAACACTTCAAATTAGTGTGAAAATTCTAATTGAACTCCCTACTTGGCTTGGTGATGCTGTTATGGCAACGTCTGCTATAGAAAATCTGGCAACTTTTTTTGATGATTCAGAAATCACATTAATTGGCTCAGATATTGCAATAGATGCTCTAAAAAATCATCCAAAAGTGACTAAAACAGTCGTTTTAGACAAAAAATACACATCTTTAGCCAAAATTTCGAGAGAATTGGGTAGTTTTGATGCATTTTTCTCGTTCAGAGGTTCAATACGTTCAAAATTTCTGAAATTTTCAATTTCAGCTAAAAACAACTATCAATTCAATAAAAACAAGTATCCAAATCGACATCAAGTCGAAAAGTACAGCGATTTTATTAACGACAGTCTAGGCACTAATTTTCCAGCAAGTAAATTAACACTATCCACTATCAACTCTAAACCATCAACTGTTAAGACGTTGGGCATTAATCCCGGAGCATCATACGGCATTGCAAAACGCTGGTATCCTGAAGAATTCGCGCGTGTCGCTCAAGAATTATCCAGTCAGTACGATATTATTATTTTTGGTGGCTCAGACGAAGTTGAAATTGCCAATGATATTGAAAAATCCTTGGTTCAAAATGGGGTTACCAATTATCAAAACCTTGCTGGAAAAACCACCATTCCAGAATTACTTGAGAAAATATCAACTCTTGATTTATTGATCACTGGCGACAGCGGACCGATGCACGTGGCGGCAGCTTTTCAAGTGCCTACGGTTGCTATATTTGGTCCGACTCAGGACGATGAAACGTCCCAGTGGATGAATGACAAAAGCACAATTGTTAAAAAGAATTTAGATTGTCAGCCGTGCATGAAACGCACTTGTCCACTCAAACACCACAATTGCATGAAACTCATTAAGGCAAATGACGTATTAACAGTCGTAGCAAAATTGTAATACTTGACGGTTATGAGACAGCAGTATTATCTGCATTTGTCAAATTCCTGGTCAATCAGATGACAAAGCGTATGCCCAATAACAATGTGCATTTCTTGAATTCTGGGCGTATCTTCGGATGGAACGACTAAATTAACATCGCAAAAATCATTCATATCACCGCCGCTTCTTCCACTTAAGCCAATCGTTTTGCACTCAAGCACTCTAGCGAGTGTCAATGCATTAACTACATTCACGCTGTTACCACTCGTGCTGATGCCGATGACAACATCGCCTTTATTGGCTAAAGCTTCAATTTGCCGATCAAACACTCGGTGGTAGCCATAGTCATTTCCAATTGCGGTGAGTGCAGAAGAATCTGTTGTGAGGGCGATTGCCGCCAAGCCTTTGCGCTCAATTTTATACCTGCCAACCAATTCTGCGGCAATATGTTGCGCATCAGCGGCACTACCGCCATTACCAAAGAGTAAGATTTTATGACCATTTATAAGGCAGTCGATGCAAAGTTGCGCTGCGGTTTCCAAAGAATGACTCATTGATTCCATACTAGCTTGAGCAGTTTTTATGTGCTCTTCAAATTCAAATCTGATAATTGCTTTCATGAGGATTGTGATTGTTGAATTTTGTTAATTGTATGTGTCGTGTTTTTGCCATCGATGAACTGAATCAATTTCAATTCACCAGCAATATCTTGTCCCACAACTTGTTTGCCTTCATAATCGCCACCCTTAACCAAAGTGTGTGGTTGAATGGCTTTAATTAAGTCATACGGTGTATTTTCATTAAAAATCACCACATAATCCACAGCCTCAAGTGCCGCCAAAATGTAGGCTCTATCTTGTTCACAATTAATAGGGCGGTTTTCGCCTTTAAGTGCTCTAACTGATCGGTCTGAATTTAGTCCTAAAATGAGAACATCGCCAAAGTTTCTTGATTCTTCTAGGTATCTGACATGTCCGGCATGGAGTAGATCAAAACAACCATTTGTAAAAACAATTTTTTTACCTCTGGCTCTTAATTCCTCGCTCAAAGCAGTGATTTCATCTAGAGTTTTGATATGCACATCACTGGTGGATTGGTTAAGGCTGGATTCGTACTCAATAATTTCATTAAGCGTTGCAGTTGCTGAGCCAATCTTACCCACGACAACACCAGCGGCTAAATTGGCAAATTCAACCGCTTCATCAATATCAGCATGGGAGGCAAGAGCAAATCCAAGCGAAGCTAAAATGGTATCGCCTGCTCCGGTTACATCGAATACTTCTCTGGCTTGAGTAGGGTGGATTCGTAAATTGCCATCATAAATCGCCACACCTTGCTCACTGAGAGTAATAAGAGATACTTCCAGCTTGCACTTGTCTTTTAGTTTTTTTATAGAATGGGCAAGGCTCTCATCGTTATTGATAATAATACCCGTAGCCCCACTTGCCTCTTTTTTGTTCGGCGTAAGCAAATAAGCGCCCTTATATTTACTATAATTCGCGCCTTTAGGGTCGACGAGTACCTTAACTGAATGTTGGTTGGCAATTGAAATAAGCTGTTGTGTTAGTTCATGCGTTAATACACCTTTGCCATAATCAGAGAGTAGCACGCAGTCATATTCTGCAATCTTTTTGCTATAATTTGAAAGTAATGCTTTTTGCGAAGTTTTGTTAATCTCGTCTGAGTTTTCTTGATCATAGCGCACTACTTGCTGTTGTGCGGCAATAATGCGAGTCTTTTTTGAGCCGATTCTATTTGCCTCGGTGACAAGGTATTGTGTATCAATTTTGATACCATCAAGCAGTGATTTTAGTTCCCCAGAAACCTCACATTCACCAATCACACTCATTACATCAACTCCGGCTCCTAGCGCCTTAAGATTATTAATAACATTGCCAGCACCACCAAGCAACGTACTCTCGTTGTTAACACTAACAATAGGCACCGGCGCCTCGGGCGAGATTCGCTCAGATGAACCCCATAAGTAGTGATCGATCATTAAATCACCGATGACCAGTATTTTTGGCGTTTTTCCCAACACATTAATCATGAATTCTTTCAACTTCTAACAGAGTATTAAATTGATATTTTATTACACTTATGGGCCATATAGTAAACCTATCTTGCTATTGCACTTTTGAATGCCCACTCTATACTACAAGAAAAAATTGACGATATAATCAATATGTACATACTAGAGGTATATTAATTATTCGTTGAGTATCATTATGACCATTACAACCGTTTTTTCTAATAACAAGACCTAAGCCGTAAGATTGCCAGCTGAGGTTCGGCTTGATCAGTCGGTTAAGAAGGTGTTCGTTAGATCAATAGGTAAGGATAGGATTATTTCGCCAGTCAATTCAGCTTGGGATAATTTTTTCTTGAACTCTAAACAAGTCTCTGATGATTATTTAATCAAAAGAGCAGAGCAAATAGAGTGCGACAGAGAATCTGTTGATGATTAGATACATGTTAGATACAAATATTTGTATCTATGTAATTCGCCAAAGACCAAAGCAAATGTTAGGCATTTTTAACGACAATGTGGGGCAAATGGCTATCCCAAGTATTACTGTAGCTGAGTTAATTCACGGGGTAGAAAAATCACAACAGAAAGCAAATAACAGACTCATACTTGAAGATTTTGTCTCTCATCTTGAGGTTTTGGATTACACCCCAAAAGCAGCTCAACATTATGGCATTATTCGAGCTGACCTCGAGATTAAAGGCGCCCCAATTGGTGTTAATGATTTACACATTGCTGGACATGCAGTCAGTGAGGGCTTAACTCTTGTCACAAACAACGAAAAAGAGTTTAATAGAATAAAAAGCTTATTTGTGGAAAACTGGGCAAACCAATAATTGGTTGTTAATAAACTTCTAACTTAAAATATAAGCTAAGACTATTTGAGCTAGCAACTTGTTAAACATGAAATTTGAAAATCTAAAAGACCATGGACTATATAGATCTAAAAGTTTGGCGGCAGTCTATGGATTTAGTTGAAAGTATTTACGAGCTAGCCAAAACCCTTCCGAAGGTAGAAACTTATGCATTATCCGATCACATAAGAAGGGTGGTTGTATCAGTACCATCAAATATTGCTGAAGGGCAGAATAGAAATACCAACAAAGAATTTATCCAATTCTTGTATATAGCCCTTGGCTCAATCCCAGAGGTTGAAACTCAGTTAATGATAGGAAAAAGGTTGGATTTATAGACAATGAGCTGAACTCCATAACTCAAATAAGAAAAATGCTAGCTGCTAAATGCGTTAATAAAATCTATCAACCCTCTACATTAGCTCCATCAACTATCATCAGCCATCAACTGGCGAAGAATTCGCCTTTTTTCGACAAAGATTTTGCTTTACATATCAATTCAAAATTAAGAGTCAATATTTAACATTAGTCAATAGACTCCCCATGCAGTCGCCTAATCTCAGGAATATAAGCCTTGATTCCCTCTTCTAATGACACTTTTGGTTCAAAGCTCAAACAATCTTGGGTTGGTGTAATATCAGCTTGGGTATGCATTTGGTATCCATTATAAGGATTCGTGAAGTACTCCGTCCCTAAATTAGTACTTAGTTCTTTTTGTAAAATATCGGCAATATCATGAAAACTTCTAGGCTTGCTTGTACCAACATTGTAGACTCCGCTATGTTTAGCATCGCAAGCTTTAATATTTGCTTGCAAGACATCTTCGATATTTATAAAGTCCCGTAGTATTTGATCAGAGTTTTCAAATAAACGAGGCGCTTTGCCATCCAATATTTGATGTCCTAGTTGAATGACCATTGACGCGGTTTTCCCCTTAAAGAATTCTCTTTGTCCGTAAACATTAAAATATCTAAGCCCTACAATGCTCATTTCTGGGTTTTTATCCATATAACGATACGCAATTTGATCCATTGCATATTTGCTATAGCCATAAGGGTTTTCAGGGGATTCAGTACCGACAGTTTGTGGCGAGGTCAGGTTTCCATAAGTCGCGGCAGAACTTGCATAGATAGTGACTGCATTATCTTTTTTTGCAATTTCAAGAAGGTCATAAAATGAATTAACATTCGTTTGTATGACAACCTCTTGATCATACACACGAGTGTCTGAGATTGCGGCTTGGTGGAAAATATAGTCAAATTGAAAAGCACCCAACAAGGCTAGATCGGATTTGTTGTTGATATTTCCACAAATAACATCACCTTTAAAACCGATCAGGTTTTTATAATGACCAAAGCTTTGTAAATTGCCATTAGCAAATATTGCCTCACTGCGGAAACAGTCAAAAACAACAACATGCGATTGGGGGTAATTTTCTTGAAAGTAAAACGCCAGATTGCTGCCGATAAACCCTGCACCGCCAGTAATCAAAATAGTTTTATTATTAAAGTCAATACCAGTATAAGGCATCACAAAATATCCCTCAGAAATCTATATGACATTATGTTAAACAAAAAATCACAAAACAAGCCAACATTTGTAACTAATGACTGTCAGCTTATCATAATATTACTATGAGCTATTTAATTCCTGCAAAAATATACAAAACCTTGCTCGATGCATTTCATGATCAATTACAATAAAAAATCAATAAAGTCATGCACAGGAAGCCAAGTCAAAGCTTACAGCGTTGGCAACTTACAGCCACCATAACTCATACCACCATATGCATTCACAGCAATAAACCCCTTTCTCTCTAATTCATCTCTAGCGTTAAACAGCGTCTGGTTTGATTTAAAGTATTCTTTGTACATAGAGTGTGATGCTGATGCCCAATTCAACCTAGGTGTGATATATGGGTATACTTAAGGATGATAGAGAAGCTGTTAAGTGGTATCAAAAAAATGTAAATGTAATTGGGGGTAAAGTTGATAAAAATTTTGAAGAAACTGATTAGAATGGCTAAGAAAGTAGCAAATTCTCTCACTAAAGTTAGGTTTCCGAATAGACTTGAAAATGAGGTTTTTGATATGCTTTCATGTTGTATTGAAAGTGTAAATAAAGAACCAGAAGTTGCATGCAATTATCTAACGAGTTACGAATTGTTTAAAAATAACTTTTATTTGTCCCGTAATAGGATTTTTTTAAACCATATAACTTATTGTCATTCTGATTTGTCATTTATATTGGATCTAAATTTCGGTCGTTTTGGTAATAGATTCAATGAACTCATGGCATTTACTCAATTTGGACTGGCACTGGGCTTACCAAGAATATATATACAAAATGATTATGACATATTCAATTTTAACTCAACTTATATTCGTTCTTCTAAAGAAATTCCAAAATCTGCTTTAAGAATTAATTGTAAGGATGCAAAATTTTTCCATCATTTCATTTGGGCAGCTCAAATTACTGGCTATAAAAATTATAAAGAGACGGCAAAATATCTTCTCAGAGAAATTATGCCAAGTTCATCACTTCCTGATTTGTCACCCTCGCAACTAGTTATTCACTTCCGTGGTGGCGACATCTTCGATCGAGTTAATCCTCCAGTTTTCAGACATCAGCCACCAGTTTCTTGGTATATTAAAGTAATAGAGATGCATAAAAAACGACACTTAGATATATCTTTAGTGTTGGTGTGCGAGGATAATATAAATCCATGTATTCAAAAAATTTTAGAGTATGCATCTAAACATTCCATAACATACAGAATACAATCTTCTTCACTAGAAGATGATTATTCTTGGATACTCGCTGCAAAAACACTGGTACCTTCAGGGGGTACATTTACTGATCCTGCAATTAATACAAGTACCTGTCTGGAGAGGGTTTATAAGTTTAAAGATGAGCACATTACTGGAAAATATATCAAACGAGGATTTTGGAGGGCAACTTCTGAACAAATCGACCTAATGAAATCATTACCACTAGAATGTGTTGATTTACCAAATAATTTTTATGAATCATCTTGCCATCAAACGTATGCTAGAACCGATTATTCAACTGAGTTGATTTTGGAATCAATTAAGAAACATGGATATTTGAACTTAAAAGACTATTATAATTCGGTTAGGTCAAGTCAGGAAAATGGAAATATTGGAAAAATGAATATTTATATAAATGATATAAAACCTGCTTTAGCAGTTATGAATTCTATGAATTAATAATTGTAAATATTACAACCTAAGTCTTTTATCAACGCCTAACTTCGTCTACTAGTAAGTGCGAAAGTGAATATACGCCTTTTAGCATTTGTTTTTGCATTAGAGGTGTTAGTGAATAATACTAAATCAAAAGTATGGAGCTTTTATCAAATAAATAGTATTACTAAAAATGAAATTTTTTTTGATGAGAATTGTTGGCATTTTAAACCAAAAATTGCTGATATGATTTTTGCCAGAATATATAATATTCTAAAGATTTTGGTGTCTTGTTAACAAAAGACAATATTAAAAAAAATCTAAATAATATAAGCAGCCAAATAAAGAGCTATAATTTTGATAAAACACTAGAATAATCAACTAATTAAATTTATAATTGCATACCACCTGCCAGTCTATTAAAAAAATGAATAACTTCAAACAACTCTGGCATCATCTTTCAAAACGTCGCATAAAACAGTTGGCATTGCTCTTTTTTCTAATGATTATTGCTTCTATTTTAGAGATTGTTAGTTTAGGTTCTGTACTACCATTTTTATCAGTATTAATTGCACCAGAGCAAGTTTTTCAGCATGAATATGCTCAGCCTTTAATAAGCGCTCTAACGTTGAGAGAGCCAATTCAATTAATACTACCCATTACTATTCTATTTATCATTGCCGTACTTGTAGCTGGCATTGTTCGCTTGTATTTACTTTATGTGATGACCAGGCTTTCGTATGCAATTGGTGCCGATCTTAGTATTAACATTTATCGTCGCACGCTGTACCAACCATATGCAACCCATGTGGCGCGTAATAGCAGCGAAGTAATCAATAGCATTATGACCAAAACCAATACAGTAATTAGTGCAATTCTTGCCACGCTTCTATTAGTTAGCTCTATATTAATACTTATTGGCATTATTGCGGTATTGTTTGTTATTGATATTGGTGTGGCATTATCAACTTCGATTGGTTTTGGTTTGCTTTATTGGTTGGTTATTCGCTATAACAAAAAACATCTTAAAAATAATAGTCAAATCATTGCTGACCAATCCACGCAAATACTCAAATCATTGCAAGAAGGGTTAGGAGGAGTCCGAGACGTTTTGATTGATGGCACTCAGGAGTTTTACTGTAAGCTTTATCGCAATGCAGATTTACCAATGCGTCGCGCCATTGGAAACAACATATTTATTGGTGGAAGTCCTAGATATATCATGGAGACACTAGGTATGACACTCATTGCTGGACTTGCTTATGTGCTGACTCAGAAACAGGGTGGCATGGTAGCGGCAATCCCTTTATTAGGAGCATTAGCATTGGGTGCACAAAAATTACTGCCAGTATTGCAAACAATATACAGTTCTTATAGTGCAATCAAGGGTGGAGAATTCTCATTTGAAGATGTATTGTATTTGCTCGATCAGCCATTACCAGAATATGAAAATCAGCCAACACCAATTCGATTTGATAAAGAGATTAAACTAACTAATCTAAGTTTTCGTTATAACCAAGAATCACCTTGGATACTGAAAAACATTAATTTAAGCTTGAAAAAAGGATCTAATATTGGCTTTATCGGATCAACTGGTAGCGGAAAAAGCACGCTGCTTGATATTATTATGGGTCTGCTTTCTGCAACCGAAGGTGATTTATTCATTGACCAGCAGCCAATTGATAATAAAAGTCGTAGATCGTGGCAAATGAACATCGCTCATGTGCCACAAAATATTTATCTTTCAGATAATAGTATTGAAGAGAATATTGCCTTTGGAGTGTCAAAAGACAAGATTGATCACCAACGAGTAAGAAAAGTAGCACAACAGGCTCAAATTGCACAGCTGATTGAACAATGGCAAGAAGGCTATCAAACTTTTGTGGGTGAGAGGGGTATTCGCTTGTCTGGCGGACAGCGCCAGCGAATTGGTATCGCCAGAGCGCTTTATAAAAAAGCAAGTGTGTTAATTTTTGATGAAGCAACTAGTGCTCTAGATAATGAAACAGAACGAGAAGTAATGGAAGCAATTAAAGATTTAGACGGTGAAATTACCGTATTGATTATTGCACATAGATTGACAACTTTAAGAAATTGTGACAAGGTAGTCAAATTAGACAACAATCATGCGCTTAGCGTTGGAAGTTACAAGGAGATGGTTAATAAATAATTCAGATTTTGTTTAAAATAATATTTATTATTTTTTTTAACAAACCTTTGTAAAACTTGTAAAATACTAGCCAATTTAAAAAAATGTTATTTACTGAATTCTTAATTTTTAATATGTAGTGAAAATAATCCCAGTTATTCTTTCAGGTGGCTCAGGCACGCGTCTCTGGCCATTATCACGCAAGCAATACCCTAAGCAGTATTTGCCTTTAGCGGACGATAACACCATGTTGCAAGAAACTATTCTGCGTCTCAATGGTTTGGATAATCTTGCAGAGCCTATTATTGTTTGTAACGCTGACCATCGTTTTTTAGTTGCAGAGCAGTGCCAACAAATTGGTATTAAAAATCCAACAATCTTATTGGAGCCGGTTGGTAGAAACACCGCCCCTGCAATAGCAGCTGCAGCACTGCAATCATTAAAAGATTTAGATGGTTCGATGCTACTAGTTTTATCAGCCGATCATGTTATTCAAGATATTGAGTTATTCCATCAGGCGATCAATATTGCTAGCCAGCAAGCACAAGATGGAAAATTAGCAACCTTTGGTATTGTGCCAACTAACGCTAATACTGGCTATGGTTATATTAAATCATCAGAAGAGAATAATAATGGCGCATACAAAGTCGAAGAGTTTGTTGAAAAGCCAGATCTAAAAACTGCACAAACTTATCTAGAGCAGGGTAATTACTTTTGGAATTCTGGCATGTTTATGTTTAAAGCTGACGTGCTAATTGATGAGCTAACTACTCATTCTTCTGATATTGTTAATTCAGTCAATAATGCGATTAATAACGCTACGCAAGATCTTGACTTTATCAGGCTAGACAAACAAGCCTTTGAATCATCTCCATCTGATTCTATTGATTACGCACTCATGGAAAAAAGTGATAACGTTGTTGTTGTGCCACTTGATGCCCAGTGGAACGACATTGGTGCTTGGCCAGCACTATATGATATCGGTACAAAAGATACTCAAGGTAACGTTATCAAAGGTGATGTTATTGCTCAAGACACCACTAACACTTACATCAACGCTGATCACCATATGGTGGCAGCTATAGGCGTGGATAATTTAATTATTATAGACACACCTGATGCAACTTTTATTGCCACCCAAGACAAAGCTCAAGAAGTAAAGAGCATTGTTGAATCCTTACAAGCTAGTGGTCGGTGCGAGAGCATCGCACATCGCAAAGTTTATCGTCCATGGGGATGGTACGACTCTATTGAATCAGGTGAGTACTTCCAAGTAAAAAGATTACACATTAAACCTAGTGCCAAGCTCTCACTACAAATGCATCATAAACGCGCAGAGCATTGGGTAGTGGTGAGTGGCACGGCAACCGTTACTAATGGCGAGCAGACACTCAATCTTAACAAAGGTGAATCTACCTATATCCCACTAGGCGTTACCCATGGCCTAGAGAATGCAACCAATAAGCCACTAGAAATCATCGAAGTACAAAGCGGCACTTATCTGGGTGAAGATGATATAGTCAGATTTGAAGATATTTATGGTAGAGTTAAGGATTAAAGCTTGACATTTCATCAATAGATAACATTTTAAAGAGGTTGAAATAATTATTAGTGGCTAATTACAAGGAAAAGTAAAATATGAAACGAATATTAATAAGTGTTTACAGTTTTTTAGTAATATTTGGGATCGACCCTCGAAAAACAATCTATTCAATGAGGGGGTTGCCTCACTTTTTTCGAAATCTTTCATTGTTAAAGAAGCAGAAGAAATTTGCGGTGAAAGAATTTCCTTTTGGAAAGTCTTATTATGGCTTAGATGATAGATTCTCTGAAAGCGGCGGAGCAAATGGCCATTACTTTCATCAGGATTTATTGGTAGCAAGAAGAATTCACTATAATAATCCAAGCATCCATGTTGATGTTGGTTCAAGAATTGATGGGTTTGTTGCTCACGTAGCCTCATTTCGTCCGATTGAAGTTTTCGATATTCGTCCATTGTCTAGTGAAATTCCAAATGTAAAATTTACGCAATCCGATTTAATGGCAACCATAAAAAATGGTCTAGTTGAATACTGTGATTCATTATCATGCTTGCATGCTATGGAACATTTTGGTTTAGGAAGATACGGAGATCCAGTGAGTTACGATGGATATCTTCTGGGGTTAGATAACTTGTATCATATCTTAAAAAAGGGCGGCAAACTCTATTTTTCAGTTCCCATTGGTCCGCAACGAATTGAATTTGATGCCCATAGGGTTTTCTCTCTGAGTTACCTATTGGAGTTATTTGATGGTAAATATAAAATAGACCACTTTTCGTTCGTTGATGATCAGGGCGACTTACATGAAAGTGTTTCGATGACAGAAGCTAATAAACAGGATAACTTTAGCTGTACATTGGGTTGTGGTATTTTTGAAATGACAAAATTATGAGTAATGACATGTGTAGTCAAAAATTAATATACTATTAATGAATTATTAGAAAGTAAGCAAGTTCACAAATACATAAAGGATTATTTTTAAGATTAAATATGGTAAATAATAAAGTAGCACTAATAACTGGTATAACCGGACAAGATGGCGCCTACCTAGCAGAATTTCTACTAGATAAGGGTTACGAGGTTCACGGTATTAAACGTCGATCTTCATCATTCAATACAGATCGTATTGATCATCTTTATCAAGATCCTCATGAAGCTAATTGTAAGCTTATACTCCACTATGGAGATCTGTCTGATTCAATGAGTTTAGTGCGTATCATTCAAAAAATTCAACCTGATGAAATATACAACCTTGGTGCACAATCACACGTTGCTGTGTCGTTCGAAACCCCAGAATACACAGCAGACACAGTTGGCCTAGGTGCACTGCGCGTACTGGAAGCCATTCGCATTTCAGGCCTTGAGAAAAAAACCCGCTACTATCAAGCCTCTACCTCAGAGCTATATGGCGAAGTGCAAGAAACTCCACAAAAAGAAACCACCCCTTTTTACCCACGCTCTCCCTACGCAGCAGCTAAGCTATACGCTTATTGGATAACCATTAACTATCGTGAAGCTTATGGCATGTATGCTTGTAACGGCATCTTGTTTAATCACGAATCTCCAACACGTGGAGAAACCTTCGTAACCCGCAAAATCACCAGAGCACTAGCTCGTATCTCATTAGGCCTGCAAGAAACTGTGTACCTTGGAAACATGGATGCTAAGCGTGATTGGGGTCATGCCAAAGACTACGTAGAAATGCAATGGTTAATGCTACAACAAGAGGAGCCAGATGATTTTTGTATTGCCACAGGCGTACAGTATTCAGTACGTGATTTCGTCAACTTCGCATGGGGTCATCTAGGCAAAACAATCCGATGGGAAGGTGAAGGCATGGATGAAAAAGGTTACGATACTGAAACAGGAAATTTGATCGTTGGAGTCGACAAACGCTACTTCCGCCCAACAGAGGTAGAAACTTTATTAGGCGATCCATCTAAAGCCAAAGAAAAACTAGGCTGGGAGCCAAAAATAACCCTAGAAGAAATGGTGCATGAGATGATGGAAAACGATATCAATATTGCTAAGCGTGATTCTTTAGTCAAAAAGCACGGCTTCAAAGCGCCAGACTTTTTTTGAGTAATTGATTTTTGAAATGGATCTTAACGACAAAATTTATATTGCAGGGCATCGTGGCTTAGTCGGCTCTGCCATTGTCAGACAATTAGAATCAAGAGGGTTTACTAATCTTTTAATGCGTACGCATAAAGAACTAGACCTTACCAATCAAGTGCAAGTGCAAACCTTTTTTGAACAAGAAAAGCCTGATTACGTTATTTTAGCTGCTGCTAAAGTAGGCGGTATTTATGCGAATAATACTTATCCTGCAGACTTTATTTATCAAAATATGATGATAGAAGTTAATGTTATTAATTCAGCTTATGAGAATAAAGTTAAGCGCTTGTTATTTTTAGGCAGCACTTGTATTTACCCTAAAGCAGTCGAGCAGCCAATGCGTGAAGAGGCAATACTCACCGATGTATTAGAGTCAACTAATGAACCGTATTCACTAGCAAAGATTGCAGGTATTAAGCTTTGTGAGTCGTACAATAGGCAGTACGGTACAGATTTCCGTTCAGTCATGCCAACCAATCTTTACGGTATTAATGACAATTTTCATCCAGAGAACTCACACGTTATCCCGGCACTCATGCGACGCTTCCATGAAGCAAAGATTAATAACGATACCAAGGTGGTGGTATGGGGTACAGGTAAGGCTATGCGTGAATTTTTGTATGTGGATGATATGGCTAAAGCTTCGCTTTTTGTATTAGAATTAGATGATCAAACTTACCAAGCTAATACTCAGCCAATGTTATCACATATCAATGTTGGTACTGGCAAAGATGTAACCATTAAAGAGATGGCAGGAACTATGAAAGAAGTTGTTGGATTTAAAGGCAACTTAATTTTTGATACAACAAAACCTAATGGTTCGCCAAGAAAACTAATTGACGTATCGCGCCTATCAAATATGGGCTGGAAGTATAGTTTAGACTTGGAAGAGGGTCTTAAGAGGACTTATAAATGGTATTTAAATAGTTTAAAAAAAGAAATAATATGAAGCTACATTTAGGATGTGGAAAAAAATACATAAAAGGGTTTTTACATGTCGATTTACTAGACCTCTCTCATATTGATTATAAGACATCTGTTAATAACTTATCATTTGCAAAAGACAATACTGTTGATTTAATATATTCTTCCCATGTTCTAGAGCATTTTGGTAGAAATGAATATAAAGATGTATTGTTAGAATGGTAGTTGAATTACAAGATGTTAAAGGCAAGGTTTATACTAGGGATTTATTTAACTCAGACTAGTTAAATAAATTAACAAAACAATTAATTAAAAAATAAGAATTATTATATGAAAGTATTGGTAACAGGCGGTGCAGGGTTTATTGGAAGTCATCTTTGCGATCGATTAGCACAAGATGGAAGCAGAGTAACTTCGTTAGATAATTATTCAACTGGAAGTAAAGATAATCATGTCAATGGGGTGACTTACATTAATGGAGAGACAAAAAATATTGACTCATTAGTCA
>Ga0209482_1001584_pt1 | contig 15320 bp, 27 predicted proteins | sample CoawatmetaG10DNA_FD_187512 | JGI IMG/M metagenome (GOLD analysis project Ga0209482, IMG submission 187512) | Marine microbial communities from the West Antarctic Peninsula - Coastal water metaG104-DNA (SPAdes) (version 2) | ecosystem: Environmental > Aquatic > Marine > Coastal ...
GCATAATAACCCCAAATCATATGTATTTTTGGGGGCTAATTCTGTCCCTAAAATCAACCTATTTTTTGGTACTATGTACCGAGGCTTACAGCCTCGTCCTGATGTAATCAGGACAAAAAATAGGTTGATTTTAGGGACAGAATTAGCCCCCAAAAATACATATGATTTGGGGTTATTATGCCCTATTTCTATCTCTCAATATATAGCTAAGAAAATAATTAGCCTGTGATTTCACGCGACAGGCGAATTATGTAATTTTATTGGATAGATAAGGTACGAGAGTTTCAAACCAACGACGAGATTAGACCGTCACCCCTGTGTTTTAAATATACTTTGTTAAATTGATTAAATATACCATGAATACACAAAACTTAACAAAAACTATAGAGGTTCGCGGTGTACGAGGGTGCTGACGATGGCGGCGAGTTTGAATACGATGTCAGATTTCCATCAGTTTTAAACAAGTTAACTGTTACTGTCACACCAAGCATTATTGTTTATAACTCTCTGGTTGAATTTATTATTCCCACAACATGCATATCTTTGGTGATCTTTAGTAGCATCGTTCATACACGCATTAAAATCTTCATAATACTTATTGTTCACGAATACACCTGACGATGCCGGTGGTGGTGATGATGCCGGTGGCGATGCCGGTGGTGATGATGATGCCGGTGGTGATGATGATGCCGGTGGTGATGACGGTGGTGATGACGACGGCGAAGGCGACGGCGAAGGCGACGGGGGTTTCTTAATGGTATCAGATTTAGTAATATTCCGAATCAATAAAGCCGCACCACTTGACACGAAACATAAAAAACAAGCAACACCGACTATTATATATATTTTATCAGAATTGTTATTATTGTTACTCATAATAAACTTATAATAGCTATATATTATTTTTATACACAGATTACAATTCTTTGTATAAAAACGATTAATTATATTTTACTTTTTACTTACCACACCCACACGATTTAGTAGATTTTTTTGTAGTCACACCGTTAAGAATATATACGGTAGCTACTATAGCTGTTATCATTAAAATTGTATTTGTCTTCATTTTTACTTATTAACAATATTATTTTTCAGAAGATGACTTCTTAGTAACACTTCCTTTACTTTTTGGAGATTCGCTTGCATTTTTCTTAATACGATCACTACGACTAAAGTTTAATTTATTTTTAATCGCACGAAGTGGAGATATTACACCAGCTCTTGCCGCTAATCTTCTCGAAAGACCCCGAAGATTCATCGCGTCTCGTGCATTTTTAGCTTCCTGACCTATACGGACTCTTTTTTCACCTTTGGTATTCTTAGCTTTCACTTTTTGAGATTGTTTCAAAGACAATTTATTACCCATTAATTCGATATTATTTCTTCTGGGAAATCCCAATCTCTTAACTACATTAACCATTTCTTTTTGTCGATAAGTTAGTGGTGTACTAGCAGAACCAACACTGGTGCGGCGAGATCCAGATGATTTTGATTGTGAACGCGTTTTCATAATTGACGGAGAAGGTGATTTATACATAGAGAAATTCATGGAAGATGTATCATCGTTTAATGCATTCCTCTGTTTTTGCAGCGCAGTCAATCTCTTCGTTAAAATTTTACTCGGACTTGGTGTTCTAGTTTGATTTTTAATTAAAAATTGTCTAGCCTGTTTATCAATTGCATTAGTAACCTCTTTTATAGAAGCGTTTAAACTTTTCTTTTGATTGTTTTTAATGACCATCCTGTACTAATACTTGCTATTTTAATTCGATCCGATAAAAAATGAAACCCCAAACATTTATATCTAACACTTTTTTATTGTCGTAAGTTTCAGTCACCACAATAAAAATTGATTTTACCATTATTTTGTTTTACCTTCATCGTCTCTTTCTTGTTTTCCGATTGACCATTTAGACTCTTTATTAAACTTATTGTAATCAATCTCTTCACCAAATATACCAATTAATAATTTCTTTATAGGGTTTATATTCTTTTTATTACTAGACTTTTTCAATTTCTCAGTTTCAGTATACGTGACATATTTGGGTAACTTTTGTGTACCCCCTTTATTTTTTTTACATGTAACTACGAATCTCGTATTACTCAGTGCAACTATCATCTGTATTATCATAACTTTTTTCTTGTGTATCATTTAAAATTTCTAAACGTTCTTTCTCCAACTGATTAAGAACTTTTATATAAGCCTTCTCCTGACGACCGTATGCTAATGAACATCGACCACGTGTTCTTTCTATTGCTGTTTCTATACACTGTAGTCGTGAAGATTCCTTTTCTACAGAAACAACGTTTGTACATACACGCCTAGACGTATTTGGTCTGGAAAAAATGGTAGATGAGAGAGGGGGTCTCAACATACTATTGTTTTTCATTTTTTATTCGCATTTTTATTTTTATTTTTAAAATAAATGTATCTTATAAAAGATGGCGATTGACAAAACAACAAAAGATAAACTCACTGATTCTGAAAAGAAAAAAATTAAACAGGCGAATAAGGCAAAAGCCAATCCAAATAAAGCGGAGGCTAAGAAAGAAAAGAATGACGCATGTAGAGAGAAACGAAAGGAAGAGGGAAGTACCAAATCTTTTGCTTAAAAATTATTTTTAAAATAATCTATTTTTAACGTGGTCCAAACACCGCCAAACCGTCGTTAAAGTGTTCGACTGTAACCAAAGACACTAACCCAATCATCGCCCATCTACCGTTGTTTAATTCAGCCTCTTTATTAAACGGTCCAATCTTTTCATCTTTATCAATAACTTTAAGTTTTGAAAAAAGTGATCCAGTAACGATAAGTCCTGCAATAATCTGCAACACAAAAAAACCCGTCGTTGGATATGTAACCGTATCACTCGTACCATCTAAAAGTGTAAATGTACGTGTTTTAAAAACTTGGTTCCAAACGGTTTCGTTTTTAGTAAACTCATAATACAGTGCCATGATCCACCCAATTTGTGCAACTCTACCATTGATCATTTCAACCGATTCGGGGTTAGCAAACGTTTCAAGAGTCGGTGAACCGTTTCTGGTCGCGTACTTATTCAACCATGCAGATGAAAATGCTTTCATTTTAGCATCGGATGAATGATGGTGACTCTCTATATCTCCGTGGGTTACATATTTAGGTTCATCGCTTGATGTATCAATAAAAGTATTGTCATCTTTATTCGAAGATCGTTTTAAGCGGGTAGTCCTATGTAATTTGGGTGTAAAGGGGGTAATTCTAAGACCAGATATCATTTTTATTATAACATCTTATACACTTGTTTCTTTAATTTATTTATTTTCATTACATTTAATTAAATAACCAACACCCACAACACCGTTTTTTAGTGTCCTGGACGAGTGGTTTGCTAGGTTTGTTTAGTTTTTTATCGATAAGTTTAGGTACAAATAGGAATGGTAACATGTATATCATTATTATCATTTAGAAAGTAAATGGTGAAAGTATTCACAGAACTTTTTAAGTTTAGGGTCAATTTCATTTAACCATTTCTGTTTATCGCGTATAATTGCATATCCAATTCGAGAATCATTGTACTGTTCAATAAGCTCACAGTTATTAACATCCATCATTTCCATATATGTTTGACACTGAATTTCCTCGTAATCACGAACAGTTTTAAATAAATTTTTCGTTCTATTCTTAATTTCAACAATCGTCCTATTACCATCATAGTCGTATCTCACTCTATCGATACGACCAACGATTTCATACGTAGTGCCTTCAAGAGAACAAATTGGGTACGTATAAAAGTTTTCGTCAACTTCAAGGTCGCTATAATTATCAGCCGTGGTATCCTCGTGTCTTGTTCCATGGTTCGTGTATAAAGTCTTACGTAAATAATCAATTGCACACTTTTTATCATCACCCCGTAAATTAGAATATAAATCAAGTTGGTTAGAAACTGCTTTGAATTTTCTCTCTACATCAATAGAATTGAAAGATTTATACGTTTCCGTATCTTTCAAAATACCCATCGAGAATTTACACTTTTCAATAGCTTCAACTGCACACTGATCCTTTGTTTTACCTTCAAACGTATCCGGTTTATATTTACTCCAAAGGTTATCGATAATCTCGAGAGGTTTCTTATATTGATTTTTACCAATAATTGCAGCAACGTCAGATGCTTTAATAACAACTCTATCAACCCCAATATCACACATTTCCCATTTTTTATCACGCATAACGTTATATACTTTACCACACGCACGTGCATCGTTCAGGGCATCATGTGCACCGTCAAATTCTTCACCAAAGATGTGATCGTATAATGTAATCAATTTGTGATTTTTTAACGTAGGATAAATAGACCGTGCCATATCCAGTGTATCAACAAACGTAACTTCATTAAATGGTTCTGTATCAAAACCCCGGCGATAACACTCAGAAAAGAATACGTTCTCATCAAAAAGAGAATTGTGTGCGACCAATAATTTAGTATCTCTCGTAGCTTCCTTAAGAGATGCGTAGAGGTACCCAAACGGTTGACCGTTTTCTCTCGCATACTCCTGTGTAATACCGTGGACGTGTGTTGCAGCAACATCGAATGTATCTGGGTACACGGTACCGTGATAAGAACCAATCTCTTCACCTTTATAATTATATTTAACGAATGCTAAAGTTAACATTCGACACTTATCAAATTTATCAACATTATCAACTGTTGCTCTTTCGCCTTTACGTGTTTTAGGCAGTCCTATAGTTTCTGTGTCCCAGGCAATATAATCCATTGTAATGTTTTAGACTGTTTTCTTTAACTATAACTTAGGACTTAGGTTTATTTTGTTAATATAATATATAATGGAATCTAATAAATTTAATGTAGAATATTTTTCAAAGGAAGTAGATAAATATACTAAAAGATTGACAAATTTTATCAAAAAACAACCCAAGAAAAAATTATTAGAAATACGATCGAAAAAAAAACAAATACCACCACAGAACAGCAGCAGCGTTTTAAGATATACTCAATTAGAAACGATGGCTAATAATCTTAAAAATAAAAATTTTGAATCGGAAAAAAAACAACGTGATCGTTTATATTTAGCAAAAAAAGAAAATAGACATAAAAGAATGTATACGACTATAAATCCACCAGGTGCTGATCATGGGTCACGCGCACATAAGAGAAGAAGAGTCAAAGCGTACACTAATTTTATGAAAGAAAGTGTAAATATGAATTTAATGAAAAGTAAAAATGATATGTATAATGATAAAATGATAATATACAAAAAAAAGTTTTTAAATATGACTAAAAAGCTCAATGATCAACTCCATTCAAGGTTAGTATCTAGATCTGATAAAATACAAAAGGTTGTATTATCTAAAAATAATAGTGATCCTATAACACGTACACCTTTTAAAAACGGTGAAATTATTTTAAGTACAGGGAAACCCGGTCAATATTTTAGTTTAAACTCATTTGAAAATTTATTAAAACGTCAAAAAACACGACAATATGTTAGCAACAATACAGGTGTTCGAACAGTTGGAGAAATAAAAAGTCTTACTAAAAATAATAAATCTAAGAACGTAATCGTATACAAAAAGAACCCACTTAATCGCCAACAAATACAAGCAAAAAATGTAAAGTTTGTTCGTGTAGTCATTAATAAAAAATAAAATATGAGATAATATAAATGAGTTCATCATTGTATAATACAGCTAATTCAAAATCGATATCCGATAAAATTTATTTAAAAAAAATATACGAAAAACAGGAAAAAATAAGGAAAACTTTAGCCGATGAAACAAAACGTGTTAATTCTAGTATAAAAACAATTTCTAATACTTTAAGTAAAATCGGCAAAAGCTATGCTAAACTAGTAGCAATTAAACATCATTATGATCTTTACGAACTTTATACAAATGATATTATAAAAACAATAATTCTATGTAAAGAAGAACATCAAAAAATGCGTAAAGAAATAACTAAACTTATACAAATAAGGCAAACGCTACACAATGCTACATTATTGTATATTCAAGATATAGGGTATGTGGGATTAGTAGAAAATTCAAACATTTCTGATGTACGCGCACTTGTTGATATTTTGAATAAAAACTTTACAAAACATAAAAATATATCAAAATTACAGAGTGGTGTCACTGCAATAGGAACAAAACAGAATAACACTAACCGACCAATTAACACGATCCAAAATTCTTTAGAATTCAGTAACAAAAATAATAATAGTCGTCGATAAAAAAATAGGTAACAAATATCTTTTTTTCGGTGTTATAAGTAAGATGTTTCGTCGTAAATACAATGATTCAGCCTATGAACCACATATATTGGAATTTTTACGTGAATATTATAATGCAAAGTTCCCATATTTTGCGTTAAAAAATAGTTGTTTTTGTCCATCTAGAGGACCCAAAATTACTAGATTAGGATCGTGTAATTTAATAAGAAGGAGTAGTCGTTCTAAATTGAGAAATACAAATTTAACAAGTGTTTTATTCGTAAATATGTCTAGTAAGTATATTCAAGTGACAGTTGAAGGTAGATGTACTCAAGTAACTGGGTGTGGTATAGGGTTTATGGGAAATAATGTTGGTATGAGTGTAGACCCATCTGAAAACAAAAAACAAATCTTTAATCTTTCTCCTAAATTAAAAGAAAATAATTTTATTAAAAAATTTAGGGGAAAAAGATGGTATTCTAAATTGCTATATGGCTGCGAAGATGACAGTACCGAAGATAAGATATCTACATGCCTTGCATCGTCTAGTGCATTAATTGATCCATGTACATATACATATTATTGTTCCGCACGAATTATAGATAAAAATGGTAAGACTATTGTCCGACCTTTATTCAGTGAAATATTACACCATTCTAATTGTGACGTATTATTTAAAGATAAACATATAGATACAGAAAATATAGATAGTTGGATAAAATGGAAAAGTACATAGTTATCATCTAAAAACAATTTTTAAATCCCGTTCATCTCTTCAAAACTATCATACGTATCCATATATGTCTGCATTGTAGCATCCTTTGGTTTCAAGCGACCTCTTAAATCACACGACGCGATCATTTCGTATACAACACTCCCATCGACGATTTCCTCCTCGATGAGTATGTCTTTCAAATGTTCAAGTTTAACACGGTATGTATTAAGGAGTTCCTTCACTTCCGTATAACAGTTTTCAACTATATCGTGTATTTCTATATCGATATGGTTTGCTGTTACGGGAGATATAAGATCAGGGTTAATATTCATTTTACCTATAGTTTCACTCATACCATACGTGGTCACCATTTCACGAGCAATGTTAAACGTTTGTTGAAAATCACTGGATGCGCCTGTAGTAACGTGCTCACGCCCATAAACAATCTCTTCTGCTGCGTGACCACCAAGTGCAACCTTAATTTGCGATAAAAGGTAATCTTTCGTATACATACCTACGTCATCCGTCGACGGTTGAAAATATGTAACACCACCCGCGTCCCCTCTTGGTAAAATACTCACTTTACGAACTTCATCGTATTCTTGCATGAGTACACCTATAATAGCGTGTCCCGCCTCATGATAGGCAACTCGCGCCTTACGTGCCCCAGAAACAGAACGGTTTCCTTTAGCGCCAACAACTATTCTTTGATACACGTCTTCAATAATATCCGGTGTTATTATACCGTCTTTACCATCACGAACGGCTCTTATCGCACACTCGTTCATAACATTTGCAAGATCAGCACCCGAAAACCCAGTTGTTTGCTTTGCAAGATCACGAAGACTTACGTCTATGTCTAAAAATTTATCTTTGGAATGTACTTTGAGTATTTCTTCGCGTCCGTGAACATCTGGTAACGAAACTTGTATTTTACGATCGAATCTACCTGGGCGTAATAACGCATCGTCAAGTATATCTAAACGGTTTGTTGCACCAATAACAACAATTTCTGTTTCGTTCTCGAACCCATCCATTTCCGTTAATAGTTGGTTAATCGTTTGTTCGCGTTCATCGTTCGTCGCAAATCCGTTCATACTTCTTTTCTTACCAATTGCGTCAATTTCATCGATAAAAATAATACACGGTTGGTTTTCGCGTGCCAATTCAAATATATCACGAACTCTTTTTGCACCTACACCTACAAACATTTCAACGAATGATGATCCTGAACACTGAATGAAAGGTACAGAAGATTCACCCGCAATCGCGCGCGCTAAAAGTGTTTTACCCGTTCCCGGTTCACCCGTTAATAACGCACCTTTTGGTATTTTAGCACCCGTACCAAAATACTTTTCAGGGTGTTTGAGAAAATCAACTATCTCTTCGAGTTCATCTTTCGCACTATCTATACCCTGAACGTCATCAAAACGCGTTGTTATTTCATTTTCAATATCAGTATCCTGTTTCATCATAGAAAATGGACTTTGACCAATACTACCACCCGTAAACATTCTAAAAATTGCAAAGAACCCTATAGTAATGAATATGAACGAGACAAAATCATTAAAACTTCCACCAATCGGTGCTCGAATTAAATCAAAATCAACGTGACTTTCAGACATTGTTTTCCAAAAATCTTCCGAAGGTGTATAATACGACGTACCCATAGTTCCATTCTTTTCTTCGAAATATACGATATCACTTTGTGGATTTATTTCCGCTTTAACGATTTCGTTTTTCTTAACACCTTTAATAAAATCACTATATATTCGGTGTTCATATTCGGGTTTCTTTTCTATTTTTAAGGGTGGGGAACTAAATAATTTTGATACGGTTAATATGGTCCCCATTATACTTAATTGTAAGAATATAATTATAATAATAGGGTGTTTATCTATAAATTTTTGTAGTTTTTTACGTTTTTTTCTTAAACGTTTACGGAACTGTTTCCAATTCATCTTATAGTATATTTTTAAATTAAACTCTAGTATATCTCGCAAATCTTTTTTAATCGTCGCCTTCATCTGACACGTAATCGTCTTCAACAACTTCTTCTTCATCATCTTCATCAACAACAATCGCCTCATCTTCTTCTGGTTCGCCGTCGTCTTTCTTTTCTTCTTCAGGATCTTCATATTCGACCCCTACTTCTAGAGCTTCGGTGGCTTCTGCAGCTTCGGCGGCTTCGGCGGCTTCGGCGGCTTCGGCTTTCTTATCCGCTTTCTTCTTTTTGTTTCTTGACGCTCTTGAAGGTGCATCAAAACTTTTCTGGAGTATTTTCCATTTCTTTTCTATGAGTTCGTTACGTTTCTTGTATTTATCTTTCACGGATTGTATAAATTCATTTGAGTATCCATGCGATTTTAATGCTGATAAAACACTTTTTATAGGCGGAATAATGAATTTCGAATAATAATTTTCGTTCAAGATTGCCATTTGTGGTATTAATTTAACTTTAACTTTACCATTCTTCAAAACGTTCAGTTTCACACTTATTGTATCCAGGTGTTCAATGCGACTTTCTTTGTATACGTATGTATTTTTAGGTACAGGTATTTGTTCAACATTCGGTTTTTTAAATGGAATACCCATTTCTTTACAGTTTCTTTCCAAACTTTCTAAAAAATCTTTTTTGTTTTGAACATAAAAAGGTTGGCGCTCAGGTTCAGGTTTGTATTTAGCATTAACAATATCATAAATAAGAGAACCGGGTAAAAGTTTTTCTATAATTTGTTCATTTACACGGTTGTTTCTATCTTGCATAAAACAACCGGGTTTCTTTAACATTTGATACGAGTTTGAGGATAGTGTAGTCATTTTATATTACTTATACTTCTATTTTATTACAACTTAGGTCTAATTCACACTCTAAAACTTGGTGAGCCGAAAAGTATTTAAGAGACTCATACGGTCCCCAAAGTTCAATAACTTTACGCTTTTTATCGTACCACATGTACGATAGATCAAGGTAACGTGTTAACCAATAAAACTTTTTACCGTTCTTACCGATAAATTTAAAAATATCATCCTCATTATAAGCAGATACGTCAAACTGACTGTAATGAGCACTTGGTGGGTTGTATGGAGCCATGGTCTTTTTGGTTTGTCTTACTGTTATTAAGAGTCTCTTGTTTAAGCCTTATATGTTTTTGTGTATAGAGTCCTTTTTTAGCTTTCTTATCGTTCTTAGTGACACGAATCTTAAAGGGATCTTTCATATATTATATTTTTATTTTTTATTGACCGACTTGGGTCTATTTGGTCTTAAAAAAAGTCCCTACTTTTTCTTATTTTTATTTTTTAGCCGATTTTTTATTTTTAACAGGTGTAGATTGCGGTGTATTAAACGCGTTATTTGCTTTCCTTTTGAACTCCGCTTTTTCCTTCTTCGCGTTTTCAGCAATCATTTTTTTTCCATCTTATTAACTAGACTATAAAGATAGTTAATAAGTAATTCCTTAGTCTTATAATTATTTTCACGTTTAACTAAATTTAAGTATTTCGCATGCTCTTTAGCGATTTTGTTAAACTTTTTTTTTAGTTTGTTTAATTCAATTGACATTATTAATATACACTCACTTTTTATTTTTTTTTAGATTTTTCGTTTTTTTCGTTTTTCTCGAGTAACTTTTTGAATGTGTTAGGTACGTTTGTAGTATTGTTGAATGTCAATTTTTTAATAGTTTCATTTTTATTATTAGTAATCATACTCGTACGCGACTTTTTTTTAGCCGGTTGACGAGGTATAGTAGTATTACCAATTTTAAAGTTAAAAAAATCGTTAAATAAACTACCCAAACTTGATGGTAGCGACGATGGAGAATTATTAGATTTTCGTTTTCCCATATACTATCTATAAATAATATAAATACGATAGTTTCGGATTTATATTATTCATTCTTATAATTTTAATTTTTTTTGTGGTGTTTGACCACCATGTAAAAACTTATTCATCGTTTTTGAATTCTTTGGTGTATTAAATTTAACTGTACTATTAGTTATTTTTCTACGCGGTGATTTTTTAGGCGTTATATTTTTCTTTACTGTTACAAACTCGGTTATATTCTTTTTCGGTTTGCTGAGTAACAAACCCATATTATAGTATACCCTGAGATTTTACTTACCTGCACACATACCACAATATTGCTCCTGTTTTGGGTTATACATGAATGTATAGAGTATTAATAAGGTAAAAGTTACCGATAACAATATATAAGTGTCTTTCATTTTACTAATACACTATATTAAAATTCATCGTCGAGACTAACATCAGAACCCGAATCGTCACTTTCGTCATCACTTGGTAATACGTATTCATCATCAGAGTTATCAATGAGCATGTATGATCCATTTTTAAGTTGTTCATAAAGCCCTGTACTTTCAAGGTTCGTTGTATCATAAAATCCAGAAACACTTTCTTTTGGTACATTTATGAGATCTTCATCAAACTCCCAAATTTCATAACCACAATAATCTAGAATCGAAACTAAATATTCCGAACCCAAATCTTTACGTATTTGCGCAATATTCGAAATATTGTCTTCGAATTCAATGTCAACAATTTGCTTTTCCATAATAAAAAGTCTACGTTTTAATTCTTAAAGTATATTAAATATGGAAATAAAGAACATTCTTAAAAATAGAGTTATAAACAAAAAAGATGTAGTTATGTTTGACATAGACGATACTCTTATTTTTACAAACGGGGTCGCGAATACAGAAATGATTAATTTATTAAATTATTGTAAAAAATTGGGGTATAAAATTATTATTATAACAGCTAGACCTTTTTCAATAGTATCACGTCATTTTACAGTAAGGCAACTAAGAAAATACGGTATACTATATGATGAACTTTACTTAACACCCGCAATTAACAAGGGTAATCTGAAAAAACAAACAGGGTACAATTATATTTTATCAGTAGGAGATCAGGATACAGATCTAACACATAGCATGTATGGGGTAAAAATAAACGTTCTCTAAGTTTTCCATCTTCTATCACACGTGTGACACGTAACAAACACTGTCATGGGTTCATCGGCGCTACGTGTTTGCATTTGGTAAAAAGTAGTTTTGTATCCTCTACACCGCCCGCACTTAAATAGTCCTTTATAGTCTTTATCATGCATATAATTGGACGCATGCTGTTTTTTCATTTCTTGATCGGCTATTTTTTCAGACATTTTTGCGTATGGACCATCTTTCCACAACCCCTGTGGTGATGCATTAATAACCATAGTTGTTTTAAATTCACCACTCAAAATTCTATCTTTGAGATCAGGTGATTTTTTTAGATTATACATTATGCTCAAAAACTTTTGTTTATATCTCTGAATATGTTTACGATTGTCTGCTGCTGGACAATCACCTACTTCCAATGTTCGTCTATGTGCCCAATTGTATGTGTTTATTTCTAAATTTTTAATGATGTTATTATCGATATCTAATTCCATAAAATCAGAATATTTTTGTAACGCATGTTCTCGACTAGATAACATCTTAAATAATTAATATAAATTAATAATTAATATCGACTTAGGAGTTCCATTTTATTTTTTTTACAGTCAGAAAATGACTCTGGGGAGCACATGTTAAAGGGGTCCGATGTTGTAACTGGTTTATTTCGAGTTTCTCTCCAGGCAGTGTCCAGAACAATGTTAGTGTATAAATCCGACCTGTATAGTATTACGTACACAAGTATAAGAGCAATCGAAAGTTTAAGTAAAGTATTCATTTATTAAAAGCAACTTTTTTTATTCACATAGAATAGATGACGCTTGCTGTTTTAATAAACGAGGAAGGTAATGACATAGTAGAAATAGTTATCGACATTTCACCCGAAAAAAACGAAATTTTCAATATTCTAAAAGGTAAGGCGTCATTTATAGGTCAGTGGCCTGACGAAGACGTTGTTATACTTAATTGTTCAGAATCACGAATTGAACTTAACCTAAACCAAAATAGATTACCTAGACCTTTTACAAACATGTTTATATTAGGTAAAATTTTACTTATACGCATGGACGAGTATTCAGAGCCACAAAACTTTACACTAAAAGAATACCATAAGTTAGCTAGAGAATCGAGACCTAGAACTCGATTTTATCCGGGCTTAATCAGTCGCCCATCAAGTCGGAATATGAGCTAATCCTCTGAGAACAGCTTGTGAATATTTCATACATAATTGAAAATGAGACTGTGCCCAATCCATTGGATTGTTCATTTTAATACCAAATGGATTTTCATTTACAATTTTCATCATATCTTTGCTTGCACTCGTGTGGTCGGTTACGTGCAACATAACAGTATCAACTTTTTGTAACCATATCACATGGTCTTCTTTTTTAGGATCAAACTCTTTTACAAAAGACATTTATAATGTACATACTCACACATTCTTTAACCTTGTATCTAATCTTGATTTATAATATCTATCATCAATTTCACCGTCTATTTTCTGACCAGATAATGATATTTGTAATAAATCATCCTTATATGCGAAATTATGACAATAAAAGTAACAGACACCCGTCCCGGTTGACATTTCATCGAGTTGACTCTTTACCATTTCTTCAATGAAAATATATTCCCTTATATTTTCAGGTGTTCTTTTCTTAAAATTTATAGTAGGGTTTATTCGAGAAACGGGTTGTTCCAAATTCATGTCCGGCCATACACCGTAGCTTGAACGGTATTTACTTATATAGTCTATACATTGATCAGCAATCTTTTTTTTACTAAAACAAATCATACGTGGTTTACCATCTGGATCAGTGATTGTTGTGTATCCACCTTTCACGATACCTATAAAATGAAACTGCATTCTATCATATCGTATCATAATAATTTAAGCTTTATACCTCATCCATAGACTTAGTTGGTTCTGGTGTATTTTCAAGCGACTTCATTAAGGTGTTTCGGAATATACCCATATTTTTACTATGCATTTTTAGTCCTAACTTTTCACCGTTCGTTTCAGTCGTTTGTGATAACCAGCGTTTTAATAAACCTTCCCTATTTTCCATAATACGCGACGCAATATTTGTTTTACCATTTTCATACAATGCCTCAATAAACGCATCACCAGAACTTGGATTATGTTCATTGGAGAAATCACATAACCAATTGAATTCACTTTTCATGGGCGACATATCCATTTCATATACCTGTCCTAATGTATATTGTGTAGATCGAAACGTAAAATATTTTATAAGTACAGTATCGACATCGTCGAACGTTTGGTCAGAATAATCACTTCCAGATGAACATTTTATACGTGTTTTTACATTTCGTGTTTTTACAGGTTTAATAGTACATGGTAATCTAATACTTTGTAGCATCATATTATTATATTATTAGAAAAAAAACCTTAAGTTAATTTATACAGATGAACTTCCCCAAAACTCCTGGACAATGCGAATATTTAAGGGTTATACAGTCTCCAAAACCTATTATAATCACAACCGGTCCAGCGGGTTCGGGTAAAACCATGTTTGGGTGTCAAGTTGCCGCGGAAAAATTAGTAAATAAGGAATGTCAACGTCTCATACTCACAAGACCTATAGTTGCGGCAGATGAAGATATGGGGTATTTACCAGGTGAAATGGAACGGAAAATGGAACCATGGACTAGACCTATGATGGACGTTTTCGAAAATTACCTCACACGTAACCAACTTGAAAAACACGTGTGTATAGAACCTTTAGGGTTTATGAGAGGTAGAACATTCAATGATTCATTTATAATTGCGGATGAAATGCAGAATAGTACACCTAACCAAATGAAAATGCTTTTAACGAGATTGGGTGATAATTCTAAAATGATCGTTATGGGTGACCTGAAACAAAGTGATTTAGGTCCAAGAAATGGTCTGGCTGATCTTGTTAAACGAATAAAATGTTTGGAGTTAGAATATATCGAACATGTCATAATGAATGATGAAGACATTTTGAGACACCCAGCAGTTGCTGAAATTTTGAAATTGTACTAAGATTTAAGAACATTGCTTTTTAAATTTTTAATCCGTTCCTGTACAGTTTTTATCTTTTTTTGGTATTCAGAGAATTCTTCTTTATGAAGTATAGCCCATTCATTCATCTGTTTGAGTACTTTTTTGTTATGAGAATACCAAACTATTACCTCTTTACTTATCTTATCACAGGCTGTATATTCATCCATAACAGGTTTTGAACAATCTCGACCCACTTGACAATATCTTAAAATGTCTTCTAATTCAGCCATATTATCAGTGTTAGACGTACCAAGATCATCTATATGTTCAATTTCAACACCAAGCATTATACTATCGTTATATTATTTTTTTAATTAATATAACTTATAGAATAAAATTTTAAAATATTAAATGAAAACAATACTTAGTTTTACCAC
>Ga0209482_1001585_pt1 | contig 15305 bp, 10 predicted proteins | sample CoawatmetaG10DNA_FD_187512 | JGI IMG/M metagenome (GOLD analysis project Ga0209482, IMG submission 187512) | Marine microbial communities from the West Antarctic Peninsula - Coastal water metaG104-DNA (SPAdes) (version 2) | ecosystem: Environmental > Aquatic > Marine > Coastal ...
CTGTTCCTGTTCCAGCTGCAGTTTTTAAATAAAACGGATGGCCAGAGGCATTTACAGAAAATGTAACCTCATCTCCAATACTAAAAGTTAAACTTGGATCGTTTCCTGAAACACTTCCATTTCTGTCGTTTCCTGACAGAGTATAATTAGAACTACTGCTTGCAGAAACAGAAATTGAATAAGATGAGGAAAAAGGACTATCAACATTTGAAAAATTATTAATACTACTTGTTGCGAAAACAAAATTTATTGAAAATAATACAAGTAATAATCTAATAATTTTAATCATCTTTCTCTAAGTTTAAATAAATGTTTTTCAAAATTGATATTAATATACACTCCTAAATAAGAGATAATATAACTAATATAAGTAAATATTAAGTTTTATTAAAGCAATAAAATATAGAATTATTATTTTTTTCTAAACTTATTTACAAGCATTGAAACTGTAGCATCGCCTGTAACATTGACTACGGTTCTACACATGTCTAAAGGTCTGTCAATAGCAAAAATCAAAGCTAGACCAGCCTCGGGTATTCCCGCTTGAGCTAGAACAATGACTAACATAACCATACCTGCACCAGGGACTGCTGCAGAACCAATAGATGCCAAAGTAGCTGTGGTTACAATTCCAAGTTGAGCATATAGACTAAGGTCCATCCCAAAAGCTTGTGCTATAAAAACAGCTGCTACTGCCTGATATAAACTGGTTCCATCCATGTTTATTGTTGCTCCAATAGGAAGAACAAAACTACTTACCTCTTCATCTACATCTAAATGATCTTGAACCCTTTCCATTGTAACTGGAAGAGTAGCTGCACTTGAGCTTGTAGAAAAAGCTAATAATTGAGCAGGTGAAATTCCTTTAAGAAAATAAGAAGGACTTTTTCCAGTCAATACTTTTACTAATAATATGTAGATACATATCATCATAAAAAGTCCAAACAATACAGTTAAACCATAAAGACCTAATGCTTTAAATAGATCTAAACTTGGCGCTTCTACAACAAGAGCTGCTAGAAGAGCAAAAACTCCATAGGGAGCAGCTAACATTATAAGATCAATAATTTTTAAGATAACTTCATTAAACGAATCAAAGAAATCTTTGACAGGTTTGGATTTGTTTGATGGAATTAGAATCATAGAAATTCCAAAAAGAATTGCAAAAAATATAACCTGTAGCATATTTCTGTTATCGCTTGTAGCGCTAACTATATTAGAAGGAACTAAATCAACTAGAGGTTGAAGTGGCCCTGCATTTTTTTGATTATTCGCAGCTGAGATCTTATCATCTGCACTGTCAGAATACGATAAAAGAAGTTCTTCTCTGGTTTGATCAGAAATAGAATTTCCTGGGTTGATGATATTTACACTTACTAAGCCGATAATAACGGCAATTAATGTAGTGCATAGGTATATAAAGATTGTTCTACCTCCCATTGAAGAGAGTTTTGACAAGTCTTTCAAATCAGAAACTCCTTTAATAAGTGATGCAAGAATTAAGGGAACAGCTATTAGTTTTAATGAATTAATAAATATTGTTCCAAATGGTTTTATCCAGTTAGAAATAAAGACTTTCCCTCCTTCAATATTTGTTAATATTAGGGCAAAAATTACACCCAAAAACATTCCAAGAATAATTTGCCAGTGTAGGGCTAGTTTTTTCATTAAAGTTTTATTGTACGGTTAATTAAATAAAAATCTACTAGAACTAACGCTGCCATTGCCTCCACAATTGGTACAGCTCTAGGAACAACACAAGGGTCGTGGCGGCCTTTTCCAGTCATTTCAACAACGTTATTTTTAGAATCAATAGTTTCTTGAGCTTTCATAATAGTTGCAACAGGTTTAAAAGCTACATTAAAATAAATATCCATTCCATTGCTGATTCCACCTTGAATTCCTCCGGAGTTATTAGTTTTAGTTTTACCATCTGAGTTAAAGGAATCGTTATGCTCACTTCCCTTTAATTGAGTTCCTTTAAAACCACTACCGTATTCAAAACCTTTTACAGCATTTATAGAAAGCATGGCTTTTCCAAGATCAGCATGTAGTTTATCAAAGACTGGTTCTCCAAGTCCAACAGGTGTGTTTTCTATAACACAACTCACTATTCCTCCAACAGTATCTCCTTCTTTTCTAATTTCTTTTATAAATTTTTCCATAGACGATGCAGTGTTTGGATCAGCACATCTAACTGGATTTTTTTCGATTTCTGAAAAATCTAATTCAGAATAATGTTTATTTATTTTTATATCTCCTACAGATGAAACAAAAGCTGTTATTTTCACATCTGACAAAATCTGTTTAGCTATTGCTCCAGCTACAACTCTACAGGCAGTTTCTCTTGCAGAACTTCTTCCCCCACCTCTGTAATCTCTATTACCATATTTTTTATCATAAACATAGTCTGCGTGAGACGGTCTATAAGTGTCTTTTATATGTGAATAATCTTTTGATTTTTGATCTGTATTGTGAATTAAAAACCCAATTGGAGTTCCGGTAGTTACTCCTTCAAATATTCCAGAATAAAAAGTCACACTATCTTGTTCTTTTCTCTGTGTAACTATAGCAGATTGACCAGGCTTTCTTCTGTCCATTTCTAATTCAATAGCATCTAGATCAATTTTTAATCCAGATGGGCAACCATCAATTACTCCGCCTAATGCAGGTCCATGAGATTCTCCAAAAGTTGATAGTTTAAATATATTTCCAAAAGAATTTCCTGCCATTTTTAAAATTTATTCAAAAATAGGTCTAATATGCTCTATTTCCAATATTTAAGTTTACTTGTGCGTCCAATACCAGGATTAAAACCGTTAGTTGGATCTAATTTTTTATAAAATTTTGAGAGTGTAGGTTTTGCAAAATATTCATGACCAACATTATGTTCGGCTGGATATTCAGCTCCTCTGGCATCATATGTCTTTAATAATTTCTCTTTTAATGCATCAGCATCTACTCCTTTTTTAACAATATAATTTTGATGTAATACATGGCAAAATAAGTGACCATAATAAAGTTTCATTTCTAATAAGTCATCAATCTCAGAGGGTAATTTCTCAAACCAATCTTTTTCATTACGAGGAAAAGCAATATCCATAGACATCATTGCTCCTGATTTTTTTTTATTTAAAACATGATAACGACCTACTGCGCTAGCAGCTACAAATCGATGTAAGATTGCCTTTTTAGCTTCATTTTCAGTACATTCAAAATAGTTTCCTTCATTTTCTTTAAAGAATTTCTCAAAGTATATTTTTGCTTCATCAACTCCCTTGTCAGACATTTCAATAACCCAGTGATGTTCATACTGATTTCGATATTGTTCCATACGTTTAGGAAGATGATTAGGCCAAAAATTACTTAAAAACTGCATTAGTTTATCAGAGAAATTATCAGGAAGAAATCTGAATTTTTCTGAAACTAGATCTACTTTTCGTTTGATATCAAATAATTTTGGAATAAAACTAGGTCCCATTTTGTCAATCGCTACAAAAGTATCTTTGCTATATTTTTTTGCTGCATCATAACAGTCCCTGTGTAGATATTCACCTGATGTTGGAAGGTGCTGAAACTTAGATAATATATCTTTACGAATCTTTCCTAATACATATGAACTATTGGTTCCAACATAAAAAACCTGTTGACGTTTAGGTATAGGGTATGTATCTAATCTTACTGCAAAAACTGCAATTTTCCCTGCACATCCTGAAGCACCATTTAAACGCCTTCCATCTGCATTAAAACGTGCAGGTGTACTGGCATCTACATCCCTTACTCGCTTATGGTATTCGTTATCAGATGCTAACTTATTAGGAAATTTTATTTGATCTTTAGTGTAACTTTTATTCTGTAAATTTGTTAAAATATTTTCGGGAGTATCTCCAAGTTCAATACCTAAATCATTTACTATTTCAAGCTCACCCTTTAAGTTAATTTGTGCATAAATTGAAAGTTCTGTGTAAGCTGGACCTCTTTTTACTAATGCACCACCAGAGTTGTTACAGACACCTCCAACAATTGAAGCGCCAATACAGGATGATCCAATTACTGAATGCGGTTCTCTTCCGTATGGAGCTAATTTGTTTTCTAATCCAAACAATGTGCTTCCTGAAAAACCTATAATCTGTTTGCCCTGATCTATGATTTGTATAACATCTATACGCATGGTACTTATAATTACAATAGGACGATCATAATCATCACCATCTGGGGTTGATCCCCCAGTTAATCCAGTATTAGCAGCTTGCATTATAATAATAACATCTGCTTGCACACAAATTTGTAAAATTTTCCAGATTTCAAGTAATGTTCCTGGCTTAGCAACTGCTAATGCATCTCCTTCTCCATATCGCCAACCTTTACTGTACTGTTGTTTATTCCATTTGGCTGTAATTATATATCTATCGCCTGTTATGACTTTTAAATCATTAATTAGTTTACTTTTAAAACTCATTTTGTAAAATTAAACAATTTAAAATATTATATATTTGCGAAAATAAATTTTATTGATAATTACATGAAAAAACTTTTACAATTCTCCCTACTATCTTTTATTTTTTTTAGTTGTTCTAATTCAACAACGTTTAATTTAGAAGCAACAACAGATCACATGAATGATCAAAAAGTTTTTTTAATTCAAATTGATGAAAATAACCGTCCAAAAGCTATTGATTCTACATTAGTGAATGAGGGTAAATTTTCTTTTTCAGACTCTATTTCTGTTCCTGAAATGCATTACCTTGTTTTTGATATGCAAAGAGAAAATCTCCCTGTTATATTAGAGCCAGGTAAAATATCAGTTAAAATTTATAAAGACAGTATTAGGTCTTCCAAAGTAAAGGGTACTAAATCTAATGAAGACTTTTCTAGGTATATGTCTGAAACTTCAAATTTTTATACTGAATTAAATAAAATTCAACTTGAAATTAGAAGTGCTAATGTTCAAATGGACTCATTGGTTGTTGATGACTTAAATGATCAATTTGAATCTATAAAAGTTAAATTAAGTGACTACGATTTAAACTTTATTAAAATTAATAATGATTCTTATTTGCCTACACTTATTCTACAAAGAATGGTTATGCAACAGGAAATTAAATTTGAAGAAGCTGAAGAGTTTTATAATAATTTTACAGAAATAATTAAAAAAACAAAGTCTGCTATTGAAATCAAAAAAAATATTGAATCAATAAAAGAATCATTAAAAGAATCTCCTACTATTGGATCATTAGCTCCAAAGTTTAGTGGGCCTACTTTAGAAGGTGCTAGTATTGCTTTGGATGATGTTAAGTCAAAAGTGATTATGATTGACTTTTGGGCCTCTTGGTGCGCTCCTTGTAGAGTAGAAAATCCTTTCTTAGTATACCTTAACACTAAATACAATACAGATCAGTTTCAAGTAGTTGGAGTTTCACTTGATAGAGAAAGAGAAAAATGGGTTTCTGCAATAGAAACTGATTTTTTAGATAATTGGATTCATGTCTCGAATTTAAAATTTTGGGCAGAACCAATTGGTAAACTTTACAACGTTAGACAAATGCCAACAACCTTTATTTTAGATGAAAATAAAAGGGTAATAGGCATGAATTTAAAAGGGAAAGAATTAGATAAACTAATTTCAAAACAATTATCTCTTTAGAATTTAAAAAAGATTCTTCTTAGAGCTTATAAATATTACAATAGGACTGATTAGAAGCACTACAATCCATGTATCATTTATTAAAATTGAAGGATTAATTACCAGAGTTATTAATAGTCCTGCTATAGCTCCACCAAAATGAGCTGTATGTCCTATATTACCCAAACTTTTCTGCATACCATAAATACTGTAAAGTAAATATCCAATTCCAAATATGTAAGCAGGTAATGGAATGGGGAAAAAGATAAGAGCTAATTTCATTTGCGGATACAATAAAATAGAAGAATATACAATTCCTGTCACTGCTCCACTAGCTCCTACCGCAGAATAATAAGGTTCATTTTTATGAAATTTTAAAGCAAAATAATTTCCAAAATACAGACTACTAAAATATATTATGACAAAATAGAGCGAACCCACTGTTCCAAGTACTACATCAGAAAAAACATATAAAGTAAATAAGTTAAGGGCTAAGTGAGAATAATCCACATGTAAAAAACCGGAACTCCACATTCTGATTTTTTCTCCCAGATTAATTGAGTTGATTTGAAACTTATATTTTTCAAAAAAATATTGATCTTTAATACCTTTATAAGAAACTAGGCAGGTAACTAATATTATTAAATAAGTGATAGCTTTTTTTTTTAAAGATAAGTCGTTAAAATCAAAATCAGGAATTATAATTTAGATTTATTATAATAAAAAAAACACTTTATAAATATTGTTATTTATTAAAAGTTGATAATTAATAATTAAATATATTTACAAATATGAAATTAGTAATATATCTTATTCTTTATCCTGTAATATTACTTATATCACATCTTCCATTTAGAATTTTATATTTTTTTTCTGATATCACTTTTTACTTTTTATATTATGTTTTTAGATATAGAAGAAAAATTGTAAGATTTAATTTAGAAATCTCTAAAGTCTCTAAGTCTAAAGAAGATTTAATTAGAATCGAAAAGGAATTTTATAGACATATTACAGATGTATTTTTTGAAATGTTTAAATTTTATAGTATTTCAAAAGAAGATATTAAAAAAAGGTTTTACTTAGAAAATTCACACTTAATTGAAGATTTAGCAAAAAACAAAAAAAATGTTATGTTTATGGCTACGCATCACGGTGGGTTTGAATGGTTTTTGTCAATAGGGCATCATATTCCACACTTTCCTTTTGCTATATACACTCCTTTGTCCAACAAACATTTAGATTCGTTTGTAAGAAAAATAAGGTTAAAACACGGTTCTAAATTAATATCTCGATATAATACGGCTGAGTATATAACCACACAAATTCAAGAAAAAAAATTATTTCTCTGTGGAATGGCAGCTGATCAATCTGCTCAAATTAGATCTGTGACTTATTGGAAAAACTTTTTAGGAGTAAAAGTTCCTGTTTTTACAGGATCTGAAAGAATAGCTAAACAACATGATATTCCTGTTATGTTTGGTAAAATGGTGAAAATTAAAAGAGGGCATTATAAAGTTGTAGTTGAAATGCTTTCTGAGTTCCCTAGAGAGCATAAAGATTTTGAAATTACTGATATGTATGTTGATCGAGTTGAAAAACAGATAAGAGAAAATCCTGAATACTATTTTTGGACACACAACAGGTTTAAACACATGAATAAAGCTCCTAAAGATTAATTAAATTATAATTCTGTAATATCATTTTTTATTTGATCTACTAACCTATTTGCTTCATTTTCTGTCATTGCTTCACTATATATTCTTATAATAGGTTCAGTATTAGATTTTCTTAAATGAACCCAACTTTCTTTAAAATCAATTTTTAATCCATCAATTTCATTAATATTTTCATCAGAATATTTACTGGCAAGGTTCTTTAATATATTATCTACATTTATTTCTTTTGATAGATTTATTTTTTCTTTAACCATATAGTATTTGGGGTAAGTAGATAACAGCTCACTTACTTTCATTCTTTTTTCAACTAGAAGAGATAGAAACAAGCCAATACCTACAATAGCATCCCTTCCATAATGACTTTCAGGATAAATGACTCCTCCATTTCCTTCTCCTCCTATAACAGCATTACATTCTTTCATTTTATTTACTACGTTAACTTCTCCAACCGCACTTGCAAAATAGGATTGCCCGTACTTTTCAGTAACGTCTCTTAAAGCTCTTGTTGAAGAAAGGTTAGAAACAGTAAACCCGGGTGTTTTACTCAATACATAATCTGAGCATGCAACTAAAGTGTTTTCTTCTCCGAAAATCTCTCCATTTTCACAAATAAAAACTAGTCTGTCAACATCTGGATCAACAGCTATTCCTAAATCAGCTCCAATTTCAATAACTTTACTAGATAAATCTAAAAGATTTTTTTTAAGTGGTTCAGGGTTATGTGCAAAATGACCAGTCGGTTCACAGTGTATTGCTTCAAATTCGATATTCAATTGTTTTAGTAAAAGAGGAACTATGATTCCACCAGTTGAATTAACTCCATCAACTACTACTTTTAATTTATTTTTTTTTATCTCTTCAGTATTGACAAGGTTAAGATTTAAAACAGAATTTATATGAATCTGCATAGTATTGTCAACTTTCTTTATAGTACCCAAATTATAAACATCAGAGAAGGTATAATTATCGTTTTCTGATATTGAAACTATTTCATTTCCAGCTATTCCATCTAAAAACTCTCCTTTACTGTCTAGTAATTTTAATGCATTCCATTGTGAAGGATTGTGACTAGCAGTTATAATAATTCCACCATCAGCATTTAGTTCAGTAACCATCAATTCAACTGTAGGCGTAGTAGAAAGTCCTAAATCACAAACATCAATTCCTAAAGAAATTAAAGAATTTTGAACGAAATTTTGTATCATTTCACCAGAAATCCTAGCATCTCTACCAATAACAACTTTTAATTTATTTTTTTTAGAATTTTTTTTAAGCCATACGCCGTAAGCACAGCCAAACTTAACGGCATCAATAGGAGTGAGATTTTCACTTACTCCTCCTCCAATTGTTCCTCTAATTCCTGAAATAGATTTAATTAATGTCATAGATTTCAAATATACAATTTGAATAACTTTTTTGACTTACTTTTATCAAAATTAATCTTTATGAAATATAATGTTCAATATCTTTTTTTATTCATTTTTATATTTTTTTTAGCGTGTAAAAAAGATAATTCATCGGAATTATATAAAAACGGAATGGTTGTATCTGCTAAAGTAGAAGCATCTAATGCTGGTGTTCAAATTTTAAAAATTGGTGGTAATGCTTTTGATGCTATGATAGCTACAGATCTAGCTCTTTCAGTTGTTTATCCAAATGCAGGAAATTTAGGTGGAGGTGGTTTTATGGTTTATAGACTCTCTAATGGGGATAATGGAACATTAGATTATAGAGAAAAATCTCCTTTGAGTTCTTTTGAAAATATGTATTTAGATAAACTTGGTAATGAAGTCTTGAATCTTAGTACAAAGGGTGCTTTAGCTGTCGCTGTTCCCGGCACAATTGCTGGTCTTTTTGAAATCCATAAGAAGTTCGGAAGCCTTCCGCTTAAAGTAATTTTTGAGCCTGCTATTAATTTAGCTGAAAAGGGATATAAACTAACATACAAACAAGCGATAACCTTAAATAGCTATAGAAAAGAAATATATGAGCTTAACGACTCGTTGGAACTTTTCAGTAATGAATTTAAGGAAGGTGATCTGTTTGTTAATAAGGCTTTAGGAAAGACACTAAGAAGAATATTGAAAAACGGAAAAGATGAGTTTTATAAAGGTGATACAGCTAAAGAAATAGTTGATTATTTAAATGATAAGGGAGGGATTATAAGTCTTAAAGATATGTCTGTTTACAAACCCGTTTGGAGAAAATCTCTTGAATTAAAATATAAAGATTTAAAAATCATAACAATGGGTCCACCCTCTAGTGGTGGTGTTGTACTTGGTCAAATATTAAAAATGATCGAACCATTTGATTTTACTAAGATTAATCACAATAGTGAAAAGTATATACAGTTACTGACAGAGTCTGAACGCCGTTCGTTTGCAGATAGAAGTAAATATTTAGGAGATCCTGATTTTAATTATATTCCTGTTAAGGAGCTTTTAAACAAGGATTATATAAGCTCAAGAATGAAGGATTTTAATTTTGAAAGCGCTACTCCTTCTAATTCTGTTAATTCTGGAAACTTGACTGAAAGTAATGAAACAACTCATTATTCTATAGCAGACAGCTTAGGGAATGTTGTTTCTGTAACTACTACGCTAAATGGTAATTATGGGTCCAAACTATTTCCTTCAAATCTAGGTTTTTTTTTAAATAATGAAATGGATGATTTTTCTAAAAAGCCAGGACTTCCTAATATGTATGGTCTGATTGGAGGAGAGATTAATTCTATTCAACCAGGTAAAAGAATGTTAAGTTCTATGACTCCAACAATAGTAGAAAAAAATGATAAGCCGCTTATGGCTTTAGGCAGCCCAGGTGGTCCAACAATTATAACTTCAGTTCTACAAACCATATTAAATTTCCATGATTTTAATTTTAGTATTCAAGAATCAGTAAATCTTCCAAGATTTCATCATTTGTGGTTCCCTGATAAAATTTTTTATGAAAACAATTTATTAGATTCAAAGATAAAAATGTCATTGAAAAAGAAAGGTTATATTTTTAATGATAATCCAAGTTTGATTGGAAGAGTTGATGCTATTCACATTGATAACGATGGCTATTTTTTTGGAGGCGCCGATAAAAGGGGTGATGATAAATCAATAGGATTTTAATATGAATTAATAATATTAATCAGTTTTAAATATTGTAATTTGCAACCTTGATTTTTTAACAAATGAAGGATGTAATTTCAGTAAATGGTGCTAGAGCACACAATCTAAAAAATATAGATATAGATATTCCTAGAAACAAACTCGTTGTAATAACTGGACTATCAGGAAGTGGAAAATCTTCATTAGCTTTTGATACTATTTATGCTGAAGGCCAACGAAGGTATATTGAGACTTTTTCAGCTTATGCAAGACAGTTTATAGGAGGACTAGAAAGACCTGATGTAGATAAAATTGATGGTTTGTCTCCAGTCATTGCAATTGAACAAAAAACTACTTCAAAAAACCCAAGATCAACCGTTGGGACTATTACAGAATTATATGATTACTTAAGGCTGTTCTATTCAAGAGTATCAGATGCATATAGCTATAATACTAATGAAAAAATGATTAGTTACAGTGACGAAGAAATTGTAGATCTAATACTAGAAAATTATTTAGACAAAAAAATTACCATGTTATCTCCCATTGTAAAAGGAAGAAAGGGACATTATAGAGAATTGTTTTCAACTATTCAAAAACAAGGGTTTCTTAAGGTAAGAATTGATGGTGAAATAACTGAACTTAGATCTAACATGAAACTGGATCGTTACAAAATTCATGATATTGAAATTGTAGTTGATAGAATTCAAGTTAAAAACGATGAACATGCTTTAAAGAGATTAAAAGATAGTATTGTTACTTCTATGTATCAAGGTAAAAATTCATTAATAATTATTAATGAAGAAGATCAGAAAATTAGATATTTAAGTAAAAACCTAGTTTGTCCTACAACAGGAATTTCTTATGAAAAACCTGAGCCTAATTCTTTTTCTTTTAATTCTCCAAGAGGAATGTGTAAAAAATGTAATGGTTTAGGGAATGTAAATACTATTAATTTAAAAGCAGTCATTCCGGATGATAATATTTCTATATTTTCAGGAGGAATAGTTCCCATAGGAACATTTAAAAATAATTGGATTTTTAAACAACTTGAAACTATTTCAAGCCGTTATAACTTCGACTTAAAGGATTCCATAAATAAAATTCCTAAAACTGCTTTAGACGTTATTTTAAATGGAGGGAATGAGACTTTTTCAGTAGAATCTAGGACTTTAGGCTTAACTAGAAAATATCAAATTGATTTTGAAGGTGTTATTCCGTTTATTGAAGATCAGTTCAATGATAATCACAGTGCTCGAATTAAAAGGTGGGCAAAAGCTTTCATGGACAATATTAAATGTAAATCTTGCTTAGGATCAAGGTTGAATAAAGAATCCAGAAACTTTTTTATTGAATCAAAGGGTATAGATGATTTGAGTAAAATGGATATTATAGAACTTAAAAAATGGTTTTCATCAATTAACTCTAAACTTTCAAAAAGAAAACAAATTATAGCTTTAGAAATAGTAAAAGAAATTAATAAAAGATTAGATTTTTTATTAAATGTGGGTTTAGATTATTTATCTCTAAACAGACCTTCTAAGTCTCTTTCTGGAGGAGAGTCTCAAAGAATTAGATTAGCCACTCAAATAGGTTCTCAGCTTGTGGGTGTTCTTTATATTCTAGATGAACCAAGTATTGGTTTACATCAGAGGGATAATTCTAAACTAATTGATTCATTAAAAAAATTAAGAGATTTAGGTAATTCTATCATCGTTGTTGAACATGACAAAGAGATTATGGAAAAATCTGATTATATAATTGATATCGGACCTAATGCAGGAAAAAATGGAGGTGAAATAATTTTTCAAGGTACTTATTCAAAAATGCTAAAGAAAAATACGGTAACATCTCAGTATTTAAATGGCAGTAAAACAATTTCTGTTCCTAAAAAAAGAAGGAATTCTTCAAAAAAAATTAAACTTACGGGCTGTTCAGGGAATAATTTAAAAAACATAGACATCGAGTTTCCGTTAGGAACACTAATAGGTATTACAGGAGTTTCTGGAAGTGGAAAATCAACAATAATTAATGAAACTTTATATCCTATTTTAAATAATTATTTTTTCAATGGAGTTAAAGAACCACTACCCTATCATAAAATTCATGGAATTGACAATATTGATAAAGTAATAGAAATTAATCAATCTCCAATTGGAAGAACTCCTAGAAGTAACCCAGCTACATATACAGGTTTATATAGTGACATAAGAAATTTATTCACAATGACTCAAGAATCTCTTATAAGAGGTTATAAACCAGGAAGGTTTAGTTTTAATGTTATTGGTGGAAGATGTGAAACTTGTCAAGGAGCTGGTTTAAGGAAAATTGAAATGAATTTTCTTCCTGATGTTTACATAAACTGTGATGAGTGTCAAGGAAAAAGATTTAACAGAGAAACACTAGAAATCAGATACAAAGGAAAGTCTATTTCCGATATTTTAAATATGACAATTAATGAAGGTTGTGATTTTTTTGAAAATTTTCCTAAAATATCAAGAAAATTACAAACTTTAAAAGATGTTGGGCTTGGTTATGTTACTCTTGGTCAACAATCTACTACTCTTTCTGGAGGAGAAGCTCAAAGAATTAAACTTGCTAGCGAACTCTCTAAAAAAGATACAGGAAATACTTTATATATTTTAGATGAGCCAACTACAGGTTTACATTTTGAAGATATTAAGGTCTTGCTAGAAATGATAAACAAACTTGTGAATAAAGGAAATACAGTTATTATTATAGAGCATAATATGGACGTAATTAAAACTGTAGATCATGTTATAGAAATTGGTCCAAATGGAGGGAAATATGGAGGAGAAATTATTTTTAAAGGAAAACCAGAGGAACTGTTGAATAATACAAAAAGTCCTACAGCAATGTATTTAAAAAAAGAATTAACTTAGGTAAATGCATAGAAATAATTTAAAAGGTTGGAATGAAATAAAAACTAATGATTCGTGGTCAGTTTTTAAAATCATGGGTGAGTTTGTTGATGGTTTTGAAAAACTAGGTCAAATTGGACCGTGTGTGTCAATTTTTGGATCCGCAAGAACCAATAAGGATGACAAGTACTACAAACTAGCAACAGAAATTGCTGAGCAAATCGTTGAGTTAGGTTTTGGAATTATAACTGGTGGAGGTCCAGGAATTATGGAAGCTGCTAATAAAGGTGCAAAAAACGCTTTAGGCCCCTCTGTTGGTTTAAACATTGATCTTCCTTTTGAGCAATCAGAAAATCCATATATAGACGATGACAAGTCTTTGGACTTTGATTATTTTTTTGTTAGAAAAGTTATGTTTATGAAGTATGCACAAGCTTTTGTGGTGATGCCTGGGGGGTTTGGAACCTTAGATGAACTTTTTGAAGCTATCACATTAATTCAAACTAAAAAAGCAGAAAAATTTCCTATAATTCTTGTGGGTAAATCTTTTTGGAAAGGTTGTTTGAAATGGATTAAGGAAGAAATGTCTATTAATCATAAATATATATCAGAAAACGAATTAGAATTAATTTCTATTGTAGATAGTGCGAAAGATGTAACAGACATTTTATCTAAATTTTATCTGGAAAAAGGATTAAAACCAAATTTTTAATCTATTTTTTAATATGATTGTTTTATGACAAAGTATTTTCTACTACTTTTTTTATTAATTACTAACTTTTTATATTCTCAAGAAAATAAGTACCATATAAATGCTGAGTTTAATATTCAAGAGAAATCAGTTAACATACAACAGTCACTAAAATTCTATAACAATTCCGGAATAGCTTTAAATAATATATTGATCAATGATTGGGCTAATTCTTATTCAAATGCAAACAGTCCTTTGGGAAAACGCCTTTCTGAAGAATTTTCATTAAGCTTTCAACGATCAACTAAAAATCAAAGAGGAAGAACAATTATTAATAGTATTTCTGACTTTGATAATAAAAAGTTAAATTTTAAAAGATTACAATCGAATATAGATGTAATTAAAATACATCTTAAGGAAACTTTAAACGCAGGCGAATCAATTAATTTAAATTTTAATTATCAAATAATTATTCCAGAAAGTGATTTCACTAAATATGGAATAAATCAGGAAAAAGATATTAATATTCGCGACTGGTTTCTTACAGTTTGTAAATTTGTAAATGGAAATTGGTTAATTGAAAGCAATTTAGACTTAAATGACTTAAGTATTGAACCAAGTGAATTTAAATTTAAAATTTCATATCCTTTAGACTATGTTTTGATTTCTGATTTACCTCAATTAACAAAATACAAAACTAATCTAAACAACGTTTTTGAGTCTAAAAAAGAAGTTAGAATGAATACAACCATTCTAATGCAGAAAAAATCATTATTTAAAGAATACAAAATTGGAGATAACATAGTAATTACAGATTTAGATAATTATATAGTTAAAGAAGATTCTATTATAAATAAGTTTTTAAATTATGTAGATAATAAACTAGGAGATAAATTAATGTTAAACAAATTAAGAGGTAAAAACATTAATATAGATTCAATTATTAGTAAAACATTTAATTATGTTGAAAGTAAATTAGGAAATTATCCTTTTAAAAAAATTATTTTATCTAAACATAATCAATCAAGAAATCCTATTTACGGACTTAATAACATTCCTAAAGTAATTAACCCTTTTGATGAATCTTTTTTGTTTGAATTTAACCTCTTGAAGCTTATTTTAAATTCTTATTTAAGTGAAACTTTATCAATTCACAAAAGAAAAAATTATTGGGAAAATGAAGGGATAATAACCTATTTACTTATAGATTATATTGAAAATAATTATCCAAATTTAAAATTAATTGGAAAATATTCAGAGTTAGCAATTTTAAAAAATAGAATTTTTTCTAAATATAAATTTAATGAGCAATACCGATTATTTGAAAATATCATC
>Ga0209482_1001588_pt1 | contig 15284 bp, 15 predicted proteins | sample CoawatmetaG10DNA_FD_187512 | JGI IMG/M metagenome (GOLD analysis project Ga0209482, IMG submission 187512) | Marine microbial communities from the West Antarctic Peninsula - Coastal water metaG104-DNA (SPAdes) (version 2) | ecosystem: Environmental > Aquatic > Marine > Coastal ...
TTGAAAAAAAATTCTTGATTAGTCTAAGATTTCTTAATAGAAATCGGTTATGCCCTTGTAGCTCAGCTGGTAGAGCAATTGATTTGTAATCAATAGGTCCGCGGTTCGACTCCGTGCGGGGGCACCACACAATCCTTTACTTATTTCACTTTTTGAGTCTTTAGAAAAAAAACTGTAAGAAAAAAAGGTAGAACAAAGACTATACAAAGGAAGAAAGTAGAACTCACTGAAGTGAAATTGAAGTGAAATGTTTTTTAATAATTTTTTTGTTGTTTAATAATTTCAAATAATCTTTCAACTTCTCTATAATTAGGCATTACTTCGAAAATAGTTTGTTTTATTATTTGTTCTTTCGGTAATACATTTCTCCAATCATTGGGTGCATTTTTTTTTAGCTTATTATCTAATTTTATTGCTAATTCCTCATCATTAAATAAATTATTATATAACATTCGAAGTTCAGGTTTGTTTATTAAAGGTGGAAAATTTTCATCATTACTTTGGGTAATTTTTTTTGCAAGGATTTCCATTTTCTTTAAATAATCCTCATATTCAATAGATTTATTTTTCCTTTGTAAAATAACATCATTTAACATAAGTGATATTTTTTCAAATAAAGCTGGATCATCAAACTTATTTTTATCAATAGTATTTCTAAAATTATTTTCTAAGGTTTCGGATATTTCATTTTTATTCTTTAAGTAATTTTCTAGTTTATCTTGAATCATTTCTGCAATTCCACTTTTAACTATTAACTCAACAAGAGATAGATTTTCAAAATTTGATATTTTTTTTGCTTCATCTGCCTCTATATAAGTATCTATTAAATGCCTCATATCTGCCTCATAAGTTTTTAAATCTAAATATTCTCCACTAGCATTTCTGATAATATCTCTTAAATCTTTATAATTTTTAATTAGACCTTTAATTTTGATGCTTTCAGATTCTGTATAACCAGCTAATATTAATTCATTTGCCAAATTTGCATAAGTTCTAACCATTGAAGCAGTAAGTTTGTATAATGTCTCTCTTTTTAATTTATTTTCCTTTAAATCATTTGGATTTTCTGAGTTGCCACAAAAGAAATTTATATAATGAATAGTATCTTTATTATTTCCCAATGGTTGACATAGTTTTTCTAGAGACTCTAATATTTCATCTAACTTATTTTTACAAACATGAAGTCTATCATAAATATTGATTTCATTTTTTTTACCTAAATTTTCACTATCTAATTCAGAAGAATATACAGCAATCGCATTTTCTACTTTTTTAAAAAGATCTTTATAATCTACAATATATCCATAATCTTTATCTTCTCCGTCTATTCTATTAGTTCTGCATATAGCTTGAAACAAGCTATGATCTTTCATTGATTTATCTATATATAAATATGTGCAACTTGGCGCGTCAAAGCCAGTAAGTAATTTATCAACAACTATTAATAATTTTGTATTATGGGGTTCTTTAATAAATTTGCTTTTATAAATATCCTCGTAAGTCTCCACTTTATTTTTTCCTGGTTTTGGATTTATATTCTCTAGAAGATCTTCATAAATTTTAAATATATATTCTTTATCTGTTTCTGTATTTGCACCAGTATCCTCTAAAGTGATATCACTAACGTGTGGATTATAAGATGTTATTAAAGCACATTTTCCTTTCATTTCTGTTTTATTAAAATTTTCTAAATATTTACAAGCTTCAAAAATTGAGTTTGCTACTAATATAGCAGTACCTTTATCGCTACTAAGTCTAGGTTTTATAGAAAAATCAAAAATTATATCATCAACTATTCTTTCAACACGAGATTCTGAGCTAAGTACAGTTTGTAATGAGGTCCATTTTTTTTTTAAAGTACTTTTTTGCCATTGGTTGAGACCTTTTGTTTTAACTTCAAACCAGGTATCAATTTTATCTCTTGATCCAAGATATTGATTAATATCACGTGCTTCATAAAGTATATCTAATATAACTTTATCTTTTACAGCTTCGTCGAGTAGATATTTATGTATATATCCACCAAAAACTTCTTTACTTGTCGTTTTGTCTCTTTTGAGTAATGGCGTTCCTGTAAAACCAAAAAAAGTTGCATCTGGCAAATATGCTTTCATTATTTTGTGTAACTTACCTGACTGTGTTCTGTGACATTCGTCAACTAAGACAAAAATATCTCCTTCAGCTTCTAAATGATTTTTGTTTAAACTTTTTATGTATATATCAAAATTATCTATATCTCTTTTTCCAAATTTATGGATTAAAGAACATAAAATTCTAGGAGTTGCACTTTTAAGTTTACTTACTAAGTCCTTTCCACTTTTTGCACGCTCTATACTAATGCCACTATCTGAAAAAATATCTTCAATTTGTTTATCAAGTTCATTTCTGTCTGTAATAATTACAACACGGCCTTTAGGATTGTTTTCTAAAATCCATTTTGTTAAAAAAACCATTATAATGGATTTTCCACTTCCTTGTGTATGCCAAATTATTCCTCCTTCATGACGTTTTACATATTCTTGAGCTGATTTAACTGCAAAGTATTGATTTACTCGTGGTACTTTTTTTATACCACCATCGTATATTATAAAATTAAGCATCAGATCTAGAACACGAGATTTTGAGAACATTTTCAATATATATTTATCCAATTTGTAACCTTCATTTTCATTTTCATTTTCTTTCCAATTTAGAAAAAAAGTTTCAGGTGTTTGAATTGTTCCATATCTTAAACCTTCAGAGTCATTTCCAGCTATCACAAATTGTATAGTTGAATAAAACCATTCATTGAAACGGTTTTGTTGATTTGAAATACTTTGTCTTATGCCTTCATTTATAGATACGGTACTTCTCTTTAATTCGATTGTGCAAAATGCTATACCATTAATATATAAAACTAAATCCGGTCTACGTTCATAATTACCTTTTAAAGTTACCTCCTCAGCAATTATAAAATCATTAGAAGTTGGATTTTTCCAATCAATTAAGTGTACTGTTTCAGTAAGTTTTGATGCATCAGTTTTTATGGATATTCCATATCTCATTAGTTCATAAATATCTTTATTTCGTTGATACAAATTATTGCTAAGATTATTTGATTTACGATTTAAATGATCAATAGTTTTTGTAATTTGAATATCATCATAACCACGTTTTTTAAGATTTTTATAAAGAAAATCTTCTTCAATATTACTATTGTTTGGTCGCTCCTTCCAATCACCCACATAAATATATTCAAGTTCGTTTTTGAATAGTTCAATTAATCTTTTTTGAGTCTGAATTTCTTTTTCTGCAATCCTGCTCATATGAATTTACCTTTTGCAGTTAAAAGTCTTTCCATTATTGAAGATTTAATCTTTTTAAGTTTTTTTATCTTTTGATTGATTAAATTAATTTCATTTTGAGCAATGCTGATCACAGTAGCAATCTTTTTTTGTTCCTCATAATTTGGCATTGAAATTTTTAAATATTGAAATTCAGCTATCCAATATCTTTTATGTTCAATATTTGAAAAATTAATACATTTCATTAGATTATATAAAAAAAACATATCAATATTTTTATTTCGTGGAGTTAGGATTTTAAGCGCAGATGATCTTACTTTAAAATTAAAAGAAACAAACTTCATATCTGTGGTAAAATCATCAAAAATTATTACTGGAGGGTTGTCGTATACAGAATCGTTTTCATCCGTATAACCTAAAATAAAAGATTTATTAGCAGTTAGAATAGGTGTTGTACCATTAAGATTATATTCCTTTTTTTTACTAATATATTTTGTAGGTTGCACATAATCTAAAATATTTCCTAAAGTTGTTTCAGTCCATTTTTTATTAATATCACTTAGGTTCTTTTTTCCTGTAACTAACAAATTGATTAAAGTATTATTTAGATTAATTTTTTTTTTGACAATTTTATTATAAATATTCAGCAATTCATCAATATCTCTTAATTCATTAACAATCTTTTTTTGATCTTTTAAATTTTTAGGAAAAAAAATATTAAATTTTCTTATTCTCGTTAATGCTAACTTTGGTTGCGCCCCTGTAGTGCTTAAGCTTTGGATTACATTCTTAATGTACTTAGATTGAAGAAAATATAATAAATATTCTTTGTCTATTTTTAAATCTGATATTCTATTGGCATTTTCAGTTAAGTTTGCACCATCTAAATTTATATCTATTATTCCAACAATTCCTAGCGTGCCTGCTACAGAAATATATAAATCATCTTTATAAATTCTATAATTTTTAATTTTTTCAACTAGATGGTCTGGAACATATTTTAACTTCTTTTTATCAACACCTGATGATTTCATGTCTGTAACTCTAATGTATGGATGAGCATTCTGACTTGATATTAGATTTTCCCCTTTTGGTAATCTTTTACCGCTAGTTACTTGAGATATCTCGTCAAGATGTTTTGCCTCCCAATCTATAGGTAATTTTTTTAGATTTGATTTGTGAAAAAATTCTATTCCCACGAATAACCCATTTCCTTGAAATTTTTTTTTATCTTATTCTCCAAATCTTTAGTTTGCTGTTGTAGCTCAGGTAATGTTTTTTCATAATTATTCACTAATGCATGTAATCTTCTAATTAAAAATTGTGAAGTTTCATGGGTTAAATGCAGAATTTTTTTTTCTAAAGTTGGCAACCACTTTTCATTAATGACAAAATCTTTAACTTCGTCATGATCTAATTGAGAGAATTTATCTAGAACTAATTTGTCTAATTTTGAATTTTTATCTTTTAAATCAATCTTTAATTGTTTCAACTTTTTTGAGTTTTCAATCCATTGATTTAAGATATCTTTTTCATCTTTAAAATTTTTGTTTACTTTTATTTCTTTTAAGCGATCATTGACATTCTTAAAATTAATAGTTTCAAAATCTAAAAAAACTCCATCTTCTATAGAATTTTCTTCTTCTATGAATTTTTTTATATCCTCACATTCTTCAATTTTAAAAATTAATTCATCAATATAATTTTTTTCATTATTAAAAAATTTTAATATTACTAAATCTTTAGGCAGTAAGTCACACTTCCACCCCTTGTCGCTCTGAAGTCCTTTTTTATTTACTGTAAATACTTTTTCTATTTCAGCTTTCCAACCAGTTTCTGATATTTGATATAAATCATCAGAAAATGTATCTTCCCAATACTCCATTAGTTCTTGATAAACTCTATAATGATTTAAAATTGGAAACTTAGAATAATGATCTAATATAGTTTTTGAAATATTTTCGATTAGTTCTTTAGGTTTAAAGTTTTTTTTCAAACCTTCTAGCATAGGTAGAACAATTTTAAAGAATTTTTTAAAATGTAAAGAGGATTTTTTGCTGAAATTTTTAAAATCACTATGCCTAGATATTTCTTCATAAAGCTTGTTGGATGAAATTTTAATATTTTTATAACCTTTACGATTATCTTCAAATAAATCTAATCTTAAATTAGGGAAAGTATTCCAATAATAATCTAAATTTTCTATATCTTTATTTGGTATCCCTCCATTTATATGTGCATTCACATCTTGTTCTTCTTCAATTTTTTTGTTTGTCACATATCTTGATAGATTTAAATTATAATTTTTCTCTTTAATTTCTTCGTAAGTTGCAAAATATGAAAAATTTTCAATATTTTTATTGTTTTTAAAAGTTTCAACTATTTTACGAACATCCATTTCTCTCAATCTATTTTTTGGTCCATCTTTTTGATATCCTTCACTAGCATTAATAATAAAAATACCCTTGCTTTCTTTTTTTTCGTTTTTATCAATAATTATTATGCAAGCTGGAATTCCTGTTCCGTAGAATAAATTTGAAGGCAAACCTATGATACTTTTAATATATTTGTTCTCTATGATTTTTTTTCTAATGTCTTCCTCTGTATTGCCACGAAACAATACTCCATATGGTAATATCACTGCTGCTTTTCCATCTGGTTTTAAAGACTCAATTATATGAAGTAGATAAGCATAATCTCCTTGCTTGGTTGGAGGTATACCAAATTTAAATCTGTTATATTTATCACTATCTGTAGATATTCCATTAGACCATCTCTTGTCGCTAAAAGGAGGATTGGCAACAACATAATCAAATTTTTTTAAATTACCTTGATCTAAAAATTTTGGATCAGATAAAGTATTACCTTGAGTAATTTGTGCTGTTGGATTGTTGTGTATAATCATATTCATTTGAGATAGTACGGCTGTTGAAGTATCTAGTTCTTGGCCATATATTGAAATTTTAGAATTGGCTACTTCAGCAATTTTCAACAACAATGATCCAGATCCACATGTTGGATCATAAACAGTTGTGCTGCTTGATGTGTTTGTATCTGAGATTCCTATAACAAGAGACATTATCCGACTTACCTCAGAGGGCGTATAAAAGGCTCCCTTTTTTTTTCCACTCTCAGATGCAAAATTTCTCATTAAATACTCATATGCATCTCCTAAAATATCATCACCATCAGCTCTATTTTTTGTAAAATCGAGATTTTTATTTTCAAAAACAGCGATCAGATTCGTTAATCGATCAACCATTTCTTTTCCAGTACCAAGTTTTTGATCATCATTAAAATCTGGAAAGGTGCTAAAATTATTTTCTTTAGCAATCGGTAAAAGAATTTTTTTATTTATCTCTTGTCCTATATTAATTTTCCCTTTTAATTTTACTAAATCTTGAAATGATGAACCTATTGGAACTTTAATAGGTGCATAGGGTTGGTTTACAAACTTATCACTTATATATTTAAGGAATAATAAAACTAAAACATAATCTTTATAAGAGGCAGGTTCTATACCTCCTCTTAAATCATCACAAGCAGACCAAAGAGAAGAATAAATTTGTGATTTTTTAATAGCCATAAATTGAAATTATCTAATATAAAAACATAACACAATCTACATATAAAAGTTAAGTGAATTTTATTTAAATACATAAACAAAACATTATTGGAGCAGGTTTTAAACAAACATAAATGTTTAAAATAGAATCATGCATTGGATTTCATTCCTTTTTTCACGTTTACGTTTTTTTACCCTATATTCCTCTTTACGTAGACCTCTTGATTGGAAGAGGAGTGAAACCATTACCAATTACAAATTACTAACCAGCAAAAATAAAATCAACAATAGGAGTTTTCGATATATGGAAATAGGCCGTAATAATAAATACTGTCATGTAAGTGCTTATATTGCTTATGATAACTGCAGCCCAGTCTATAAAAAAACCTTTAAATTTGAGCTAAGTCCAAGTGAACATAATTCTATTGTCTGGGATAAAATAATAAGGACCCTTAAAAAAAACGGAATAAATGTGGAGCTTAAATCATGAAGCGGTTTCTTATCTTTGTTTCGGCCCATTTAATCCTTTTTTTAATGATAATTGCCTACCAAGCTCAAGCAGAAGAAGAGTGGACGATAGATAGGTATGAAACTCTATCTTATGCAAGAGTTAGCGGTGAAGTAGTTCATGGTGATAGCTTAAATTTCTTTATAGGATCAAGAGAAAATTGTGAAACTGTTTATAATAATTTTACCTTTGTCACTTATGAGAAGCCTGGTGATATATATCAACTAGAGGGTAAAAATATTCCAATTAAAATTAATGGAGAAAATCTAACTGCTAAAGTTCAAGCAGTTAATCCTTTTTTAATTGGGTTTAGAGTTACCTTTTCCCTGGGAGAGTTTCCAGTTAAAGAATACATCCATCGTTTAAACAATTTTTATAAGAAAGAGAATAAGTATGAAATTGAGATAGTAGATGGGATCGACTTTAAAGCAGCCAGGTATTTTGATATAACCACTAACAACTGGAAGTTAGATAAGCTTGTGCCCTCTGTGTTAGAGGCTAATAAGCTTTGTGAAACCATTAATCATTTGGATAGTTAGATAGTGTTAAAAATTATTATAATTGTCTTATTGCTATTACCAACCACCTCAAATGCTGATCAGGGTTTGAATATTTCATGTCTTAATATGAAATCAGTCTTTGGAAGGAAGTATGATCCTTTGAAATTCACATTACAAGCAGTAGGACTTCAATACTTTGATAAAGCAAAGAATGAGTTTGTCATGATAAAGGCCAGCAAATTAGATATCGGTGAAAATCAAGTGACTGCAAGATTTGCAGATTATGAATTAGGTTTTCAACTGATCGTATTTGAAGGAGAGACAGAGCCTACTATGACAATGTCTAAATATGATTATAGAAATAAAAAGTTTTTAGAACATTATAAATGTGATGCTCAAACAGGCAATATAGAATAAAATCAAGTGAAGTGAAATTGAAGTGAAATATCTTTGAACAACTTGACGGGAGTCTAGAAGTAAGTAGTATCAATAGTTAATGAAAGGATAATTAGTTAGCTTATTGATTTGTAATCAATAGGTCCGCGGTTCGACTCCGTGCGGGGGCACCATTTCTCAATAAAAATTATTTATTAATATTAATTAATATTATCTTATTCATCTTCTTCACAATCATACTCATATATGCTCATTTGATCTGTTAAGATTGTTCCAAGAAATGTTCGTCTAAAATTTTTAACTTTATGTTTTGTACTAATTTTTTTACATCGTAATGTTGCTATATTAACTAGCTCAATTGAACTTTTCCCAAAAAATATATGATCACTTATACTTCCACCAGTTTTTGTTTCAAATGAAGTGGTAAATAAGCTTGAGTCATCTTTATTATGAGTCCCCACATGTTTGGCACAACCACTCAGAAAAAAAATAAAAACCATAATAGGTAAAAAAAAATTCATTAATTATTTCTTTTAATTATTTGAGGTTTCTTTTCTAACTTGTTCGATCTTAATCTTTTTATAAAGGCTGTTTTTTTTATCATATAATAGTTCAAAGCTAATTCTCTTATTGGCTTGTATTTTAATAATCTTTGCATTTCTAACTTCAAAATTATCTGCAACAGCGCTGATGGGTCTTTTATTTGCATCTAAATTTTTTATTAAAATTTTAGATTTATCACTAACAATTGTACCCTTCCATCTTCTGGGCCTAAAAGGACTTATAGGAGTAACTGCTAGTTTTCTTGAATCTAAATTTAGAATTGGTCCATGTGCTGATAAATTATATGCTGTACTACCTGCTGGCGTCGAAACTAAAACACCATCAGAGATAAGATTTTTAATAATATTTTTCTTATTAGCTGTAATAGAAATTGACGATGCTTGCTTGCTTTGTCTTAATATTGAAATCTCATTAATAGCTATTGATTTTTTTATTTGATTATTTTTATTAGTAACAGTCATTTGTAGAGGATAAATTTTTATACTGTTAGAGATATTCAAATTTTTAATAATGTTTTCATTAGAAAACTTATTCATCAAAAAACCGTAGTTTCCAGAATTAATTCCATAGAAAGGTTTTTTATATTTATGTAATTTTTTTAAAGTTTGAAGCATAAAACCATCTCCACCTAGAACAATTATTATGTTGGATTTTATTAAAGACGTAATTTTAACTTTTTTAATTAAGATTGATTTAATCTTTAAAGAAGCCTTAGTTTTATCAAAAATTAAATATACTTTGTCTCTCATCAAGTGGTGCCCTCGGCCAGACTCGAACTGGCACTCCAAAAAGGCACGGATTTTAAGTCCGTTGTGTCTACCAATTTCACCACGAGGGCATGTACTATTTTCATTTGTTTAACTGTTTTTATTTATAACTCAACTTCTTTTTGTTAACAAATCATATCAATATTTTAATTAAGCTTTTAATGCTTTTTTAAGAATATGATTATCTAAATTACAATCTTTATAACCTCTCTTTACAACATTCAAATATCGTTCTGTTGGATATGCAAATAAAGTTTTTTTAGTCATGGTATAGGTCATTACTTTCTTACCATAATAAGTAAAATAATATTTTTTATATAGAACTGGATAATCTTCATAAACATCTAATTTTTTTTCATCACTTTTAGATATTTCAAATAAAGCTCCTGGAACAGTTGAGTTTTTTTTAGGCTCTATATCAGCAGCTCTATATTTGCTTCTAAAAGTTAATTTAAAATTAGTTAAATTAATTTTCTTTAAAAATATACTGTTTTTACATCTTCTTTTCATTTGAAAATGATTTAGATTACTACCGTAAGCAAAATAAAGCATTTAACTATCTAACTACTACTTCTATTTTTTTTTGATTAACAAACTCTAATATTTCAGAACTGCACTTATCAATTTTAAGCTGGTCTTCAGATCGTATTACTATTGATACACCCAGTTTGCCTGCTTGAAAAAAAGGGTAACTCCCAATTTCAACATCCTTATTATCATCCTGCACGTTAGTTAAAGATTTTGCAATTTCACTTTCAACAGTTTTTAAACTTATTGTATGGCTTAATATTGGATCTCCCCCTACTATTTTATTTTTTAATCCACCTAACATTGATTTTAAAATTGAAGGAACGCCTGGTAAGCAAAAAACGTTTTCTATATTAAATCCTGGTGCGCCACTTGTTGGATTTAATATTAAATTAGCATTACGTGGCATCCATACCATTTTTTGTCTTCCTTCGTTAAATTCACCAACTTTGTAGTAAGCTTCTAATATCTTAAAAGCTTCTTTGTGAATTTCATACTCAAGGTTAAACGCTTTTGAAATAGATTGAGCAGTAATATCATCATGTGTTGGGCCAATACCACCAGTAGTAAATACATAATTGTTAACTTTTCTTAAATGATTAACAGTCTCCATAATTGTATTTTCGATATCTGGGATAACCCTAACCTCATTAACTTTTACTCCAATTGAATTCAGCCATTGAGCAATTGTGCTGGTATTAGTGTCTTGTGTTCTTCCGGATAAGATTTCATTGCCAATAATAAGTATTGCGGCATTAAATTTTGTATTTTGTGTCATTATTAAATATACAATTTAAATATGGAATTTACCAAAGCTTTAATAAAAGGCAAACTGATCAAACGTTACAAGAGATTTTTTACAGATGTTAAAATTGGTAAGGAAATTGTTACAGCACATTGCCCTAATACTGGGTCAATGAAGGGTTTATTGGATGAGGGAAATGAGGTTTATGTATCTAAAAATAATGACCCAAAAAGAAAATTAAAATATACTCTTGAGATAATTAAAGTTAAAAAAAATTTAGTGGGTGTTAATACTCATTTTGCAAATAAAATTGTCTTCCATGGTTTGTCAAATAATCTAGTTAAAGAAGTTGCAAACAATGACAGTATTAAACCTGAGGTATTTTTTAATAAAGAAACACGGTTTGATTTTTTAGTTGAAAAAAATAAACAGAAAATATTTGTTGAAGTTAAAAATGTTACTTTATTTAGAGAAGAAAAAACTGCAGAATTTCCAGATGCAGTTACTACTAGAGGCTCAAAGCATTTAAAAACCCTTATAGAGGCTATTAAAAAAGGTTATAAATCCTATCTATTATTCTTGGTCCAAATAGAGGGTGTTGATAATTTTAAAATAGCAAAAGACATTGATAAAGAATATTATGAAAATTATTTACTTGCAAAAAAAGCTGGAGTTATTTTTTTGGCATATCAATGTAAAATAAGTTCAAAAGAAATTAAGATAGATAAAAAAATTAAAATTATTAATGCCTGATTATTTAGAAAAATTTGAAAAGATGAGAATTGCTGGAAATCTTGCCGCAAGAACTCTTGATATGCTTACAGAAAATATTAAGCCAGGAGTGACTACTGAATTTATAGATAAATTAGGATATGAATTTATAAGAGACAACGGTGCTTATTCGGCTCCTCTATTTTATAGGGGCTTTAAAAAATCATTATGCACATCTTTAAACCATGTTGTCTGTCATGGTATACCTTCTGATAGAATTTTAGTTGAAGGTGATGCTTTAAATGTTGATGTAACAGCTATTGTTGATGAGTATTATGGTGACACTAGTCGAATGTTCTGTATTGGCAAAACTCCTGTTAAAGTTAACAACTTAATTGATGCTACCTACGAGTCGATGATGAGAGCAATAAATTTACTAAAGCCAGGATTAAAATTAGGTGACATTGGATATGAAATACAATCTTTTGTTGAAAAAAAAGGCTACTCAGTTGTTAGAGATTTTTGTGGTCACGGAATTAGCACAACATTTCACGAGCCACCAAACGTTTTACATTATGGAAGACGAAATACGGGGATGGAGCTTAGACCAGGTATGACTTTTACAATTGAACCTATGATAAATACCGGTGAATGGGATGTAAAAATGCTAAAAGATGGCTGGACAGCAGTTACAAAAGATAAATCTTTATCAGCACAATTTGAGCATACGTTAGGTATTACTGAAAATGGTTATGAAATCTTTACAGAATCTGTTAAAGGTTATTCTAAGCCCCCTTACTTATAATTAATGATTGAACGATATTCTAGAAAACAGCTAACTGACATATGGTCAGAAGAAAATAAATACCAAATTTGGCTCGATGTTGAGATTGCAGCAGCCGAAGCTATGGAAAAATTAGGTCAAATTCCCAAAGGCGTTGCATCCGTTGTTAGAAAAAAAGCTAAAATAAACGTTAAAAGAATTCACCAAATCGAAAGTAAAGTTAAACATGATGTAATAGCATTTTTAACCTCTGTTACTGAAAAAGTAGGGATTAAAGCAAGATATCTTCATCAGGGTATGACGTCTTCTGATGTTCTAGATACCAGTTTAAATATTCAATTAGTTCAATCAGGTAAAATTCTTCTTGGTGATATCGATCAAATTCTCAAAGTTTTAAAGAAACAAGCTAAAAAATACAAATACACCCCTTGTATGGGTAGAAGTCATGGAATTCATGCAGAACCTATCACATTTGGTTTGAAATTAGCTTCATTTTATGAGGAGTTTAAGAGAAATAGAAAAAGATTAGTTGATGCAATTGATGAAATTTCAATATGTGCAATCTCTGGTGCGGTTGGCACATTTGCAAATATTAATCCTAATGTTGAAAAACATGTAGCAAAAAAACTTGGTTTAAAAGTTGAACCTATATCAACTCAAGTAATACCAAGAGATAGACATGCTTTTTATTTTTCTATTCTTGGAATTATCGCTGGATCAGTTGAAAGAGTTGCAATTGAGATTAGACACTTACAAAGAACAGAAGTTTATGAAGTGCAAGAATTTTTTTCAAAAGATCAAAAAGGTTCATCTGCAATGCCTCATAAAAAAAATCCAATATTAAGTGAAAATTTAACAGGTCTTGCAAGAATGGTTCGTAGTGCAGTGATCCCTGCTCTAGAAAATATTGCACTGTGGCATGAAAGAGATATTTCTCACTCAAGCGTTGAAAGAAATATTGGTCCTGATGCAAACATAACTTTAGATTTTGCTTTAGCTAGACTTAGTAATATTTTAGATAAAATGATTGTCTATCCAAAAAAGATGATTGAAAATTTAAATATAACTAAAGGTTTAATTTTTTCACAAGAAGTAATGTTAGAGTTAACAAAATCAGGGTTAAGTAGAGAACAATCTTATAAAATGGTTCAAAACTATGCAAAAAAATGTTTTGCAGAAAATCTAAATTTATTTGACGTTATTTCAAACGATGAATTCATAATGGCTAAAATTTCTGCAAAAAGATTGAAGGCTATATTTAATTATTCATCACACTTTAAAAATGTAGATTTAATCTTTAAAAGAGTTTTTAAATAATGAAAAAAGGTAAAAAATTATACGAAGGTAAAGCAAAAATAATTTATACAACATCTGATAAAAATTTAGTTATCCAATATTTTAAAGATGATGCAACAGCTTTTAACAACTTAAAAAAATCAACCATTGAAGGTAAGGGTGTTTTAAACAATAGAATATCTGAGCATATTTTATCAAACCTTACTCAAATTGGGATTAAAAATCATTTAGTTAAAAGACTAAATATGAGAGAACAAATAATTAAATTGGTAGAGATTATTCCTATTGAGTTTATTGTTCGCAATGTTGCAACAGGCTCTATTACTAAAAGACTTGGTATTGAAGATGGAACAGTTTTAAAGCAACCTCTATTAGAGTATTGTCTAAAAGATGATAATTTAGGTGATCCACTTATTGCAGAGGAGCATATATTAGCTTTTGATTGGGCTACAAAATCTGAATTAGAAAAAGTTAAGAAAATGATCCTTAGAATTAATGATTTTATGATTGGAATGTTTAGAGGAGTTGGAATTAAACTAATTGATTTTAAACTAGAGTTTGGAAGACTTAAAGAAAATGGTAAAAATGAGGTTATTTTAGCTGATGAAATTAGCCCCGATACTTGTAGATTATGGGACAGTATTACTGATAAAAAGCTTGATAAAGATAGATTTCGTAAGGACTTAGGTGATTTAATTCCAGCTTACACTGAGGTTGCTAAAAGACTTGGTATATTACATGAACAATCAAACTTAAGTGCTGTTAATGTTACAAAATTAAGATCAGTTAAAAAAAGAAAATAATATGAAAATATCTGTAATTATAACTCTTAAGAAAGATGTTTTAGATCCTCAAGGTAAAGTTATTCATCAAACCTTAGAAGGCATGGGATTTGAAGGTATCAATGAAATAAGGCAAGGTAAGTATTTTGAAATTAATACAAACGAAAGTGATAAGAAAAAAGCTGAAGAAAAAGTTGAAGAGATGTGTAAGAAGCTTTTAACAAACTTAGTAATAGAAGACTTTAAAATTATTGGATCACAATAATAAATAATGCATTCAGCTGTAATAACCTTTCCTGGATCTAATTGTGACAGAGACATGGATGTTGCCTTAAAGAAATTTGGCTTTAAAAATAAAATGGTTTGGCATGATGATGTTGAGCTTCCAAAAAGTGATTTGGTAGTTTTACCAGGTGGCTTTTCATATGGGGATTATCTTAGATGTGGAAGTATGGCATCAAAATCAAAAATTATGAAATCAGTTCTAAACTTTGCACAAGGGGGTGGTAAAGTTATGGGGATTTGTAATGGTTTTCAAATTTTAGTTGAATCTGGTTTGCTGCCAGGTGTGCTACTTAGAAACAAATACTTAGAATTTATTTGCAAAAATATTTTTGTTAAAGCTAACAATAAAGATAATTCTTACTTTAAAGATGATAAAAAAGATGTCTATGAATTTCATATAGCTCATAATGAAGGAAATTACTTTTGCTCTAAAGAACAAATCAAAGAAATTAATGACAATAACCAAATAGCTTTATTTTACTCAGATGAAAATGGAAATGTTAATGAGCAATCTAATCCAAATGGCTCATTGCAAAATATAGCTGGTATATTTAATAAACAAAAAAATG
>Ga0209482_1001590_pt1 | contig 15266 bp, 16 predicted proteins | sample CoawatmetaG10DNA_FD_187512 | JGI IMG/M metagenome (GOLD analysis project Ga0209482, IMG submission 187512) | Marine microbial communities from the West Antarctic Peninsula - Coastal water metaG104-DNA (SPAdes) (version 2) | ecosystem: Environmental > Aquatic > Marine > Coastal ...
TGTTTTAGTTGTTATCCTACTAAGAATTTAGGGGCTATAGGGGATGCTGGCTTAATTACTACAAATAATGCTAATTTAGCTTCTAAGGTTCGCATGCAAAGAGAGTATGGCTGGAGAAATCGTATTAGCGAATATACTGGAAGAAATTCTAGATTAGATGAAATCCAAGCTGCTGTTTTAAGAATTAAATTGACACATTTGGATGCTGACAACTCCAAAAGATTTAATTTAGCAAAGTTCTATAAAGAGCAACTTTCTGAGCTCCCAATTTATTTGCCAGAAATCAGAAATGAAGCGAATTCTGTCTTTCATCTTTTTGTTGTTCAATTAGATAATCGTGATAATCTTATAACACATTTCAAAAATAATGGAATTCAGACAGGAGTTCATTATTCTTTACCTGTTCATCTTCAGCCAGCTTATAAAGGTAGAGTTAAAATAGCTGAAAATATGAGTATTACTGAGAATTTAATACAAAAAATAATTTCATTACCGATGTACCCAGAATTATCATTTAATAATGCGCAGAAAGTTGTTAGAGTTTTTAAGCAATTTTTAAATCAGGATTTTTAGTTTTATGAGGATTGTTAAAACACCTATTGATGGCTTTTTAATTCTAGAGCCAAAAGTTTACGAAGATTCACGTGGGTTTTTTTTAGAAACTTTTCAAGAAGAAGCCTATAAGGAGAGAGGGGTTATAGATCACTTTGTTCAGGATAATCAATCTAGATCTTCTAAAGGAGTGTTAAGGGGTATGCATTTTCAATTTAAGCACCCTCAGGCACAAATTGTGACAGTTATGAGAGGTTCAATCTTTGATGTAGGAGTCGACTTAAGGCCACATTCAAAGAGTTTTGGCAAGTGGTTTGGGGTTGAGTTAAGTGATTATGGACAGAGACAAATTTATATGGCGCCTGGAATAGCGCATGGATTTTGTGTACTAAGTGATTTTGCGGATTTACATTATAAGGTTTCTAGATTTTATGATCATCAGGATGAGAGGGGCTTGCTTTGGAATGATCCTAAAGTAAATATTAGCTGGCCTAAAGGGGTTTTTACAATCAATGAAAGGGATGCTAATTATCCGTTATTGTCAGAGCTAATAGATAATAATCAGCTTCCCTCATTAGAGGTCTGAGAACTCAAATAAGATGATGTTAAGTCAAAATGAAATTAATGGAAAAGTTATTGCAATTACCGGCGCAAGTGGCTATATAGGTTCTTCATTAACGTCAGAGTTGAAAAAATACTCGGCTAAAATAATTCGGATTAGTAGAAAAATACTTACCCCTGAAGATGGTGTGGAAGACTGGGCTCTAGATCTTAATTATTTAGATAGTTGGATAAAAATTGTTAGCAAGGCGGACATAGTTTTTCATCTTGCAGGTAATACAAGTATTTATAATGCTGAGTATGACCCACAAGAGAGTTTAATGTCAACTTTATTGCCTATTACTCATTTAATTAGTGCTTCAAAAAAACTCTTACTGAAGCCAAAAGTAGTTTTTGCGTCTACTGTTACAGTTTATGGATTGACGAATAAAATTCCTGTTACTGAGTCAGTTTTACCAAATCCTGTTACTTTTTATGATATGCATAAATATTTTGCAGAGCAGTTACTTTTGATGGCAAACAAAAATAGTGTAATTGATGCTTCAATTTTGAGATTAGCAAACGTGTATGGACCAAGTTTAAGTGAAACTATGGCAGATGATAGGGGTGTGCTTAGTAAGCTTACTCGAATGGCTTTGGAGGGTAAAGGCCTTAAAGTTTATGGTGATGGAAGCTATATAAGAGATTTCGTATATATCACCGATGTTGTTTCTGCATTTTTGTGTGTATGTTCAAACAATTCAAATAAAATTATTTTTAATGTTGCAACTAATAAGGGAACAAAAGTTATAGATGTATTTAATTTGATTTCATCAGAGGTTGAAAAAGTCGCTTCAATTAAGAATAAAGTTGAAGCTATTGAATGGCCAGTTGATGTCAATGATATTGAAAAAAGAAATTTTATTGGGTCTAATGAGCTATTAAAATTATCATCTAAATGGAAACCAACTGTGAAAATTGATGATGGAATAAGATTTTTAGTTTCTTACTATTTTAAGGAACATGCTAATAATGAATTTAGTTAAATTAATTGAACTACCATATTTTGATGACGACTCTGGGGGCTTAGTAGTAATGGAGTCTCAAAGCAATAATATACCATTTGAAATTAAAAGAGTTTTTAATGTTAGTTCACCAAAAAATAGTATTCGTGGAAAGCATGCTCATCGAGAGTGTACACAATTGCTTGTGTGCAATAATGGCTCGGTTGAAGTTGTTTGTGATAGTGGAATTGAAGTTTGCCAATACACTCTTGATAAGCCAAGTTTAGGGTTATTGATATCGCCAGGAATATGGGCACAACAAAAATATATTGAAGAAAATACAATCCTAACTGTTTTATGTAATCAGACTTATTCTGAGAGTGACTACATAAGAGAATATAAAGAGTTTTTGGAGTTTGTTAGTAATAAGGGGAAATAAATGTTAAATAAGTTACCAGTTAGACTTAATCTTGGATGTGGTGGCAGGCCATTACAAGACTATATTAATGTAGATATGGATACCATAGAAGATATGAGGGCTAGATATCCAAATCAGGTTTTTGATGATAGCTTAACTATCAAGCAATATGACTTATTTAATCTACCCTATGAAGATTCAACAGTTGATGAAATTAGGGCAGATGGCTTAATTGAGCATCTTCCATTTATTGATGAATCGAGATTTTTCTTCGAGGTTACTCGTATATTAAAGCCAGGAGGAATGTTAAGAGTATCTACTGTAGATTTTGAGAAAACAGTTAAACAATGGCTTGAAGCTGAAGATGATTGGAAAGATTTCTATAAGAATGATGAAAAATCAATACATGAGGAGCATTGGTTTGGAACATATTCTTATAAGCCAACAAATAGGTGGGGGTATCTAGCAGCAACTTTTTATGGAAGTCAAAATGGCAGTGGCCAATTTCATACAAATTGCTATACTGATAAAAAATTAAGCGCTATATGCGATCGTTTAGATTTAAATGTTCAGTCAATTAGTAAGTTTCAATGGAAAAACGACAGGGACCATATGTTGGAATTAATTGCTATAAAGAAATAATTTTTTAAGGACTTATAATGAAAATTGTAATTACAGGCGCTGTTGGGCATATTGGCTCATTTCTAATTCGTGATTTAGTAATTCACTTTCCTGGAGTCAATATTGTCATGATTGATAATATGATGACTCAGCGTTTTTCTTCGTTATTTAATCTACCAAAAACTGGAAATTTTCAGTTTATTGAGGGAGATGTTAGAACATTAAATTTAAATTCAATTTTTGAAGGCGCAGATTCTATAATTCATTTAGCTGCAATTACAGATGCTGCTGGGAGCTTTGATAAAAAAGTCGAAGTCGAAGAAAATAATTATATTTCCACTTTAAAAGTGGTAAATGCTTGTTTAGAAACTAATTCTAAATTAATTACTCTCTCTTCAACAAGTGTTTATGGGACGCAAAATGAAGTTGTAGATGAAGAATGTGGCGAAGATGAACTTCAACCTCAAAGTCCATACGCAGAAACCAAGTTAAAAGAAGAGAGACTTATTTCTTCTCTTTGTAAATCTGATGGATTAAAGGCTGTGACATGTAGATTTGGAACTATTTTTGGCGCCTCTCCAGGAATGCGATTTCATACAGCAGTAAATAAATTTTGTTGGCAAGCTTCAATGGGTCTTCCAATTTCAGTTTGGGAGACAGCGTATGACCAAAAACGTCCTTATTTAGATCTTGTTGACGCTTCAAAAGCATTGACATTTATTATTCAAAATGACATATTTGATGGGAAAATATATAATGTATTGACAGCTAATGCAACTGTCAGAGAGGTTACTGAGGTGATTAAAGAATTTGTACCAGATTTGAGTATTGACTTTGTTAAAAGTAAAATAATGAATCAATTATCTTATGAGGTTTCCTGCGATCGATTTAAAGCACTTGGTTTTGATTTTTCTGGTAATTTAAGAAAAGGAATTGGTGAAACAATTTCACAATTAAAGTAAAAAATTAATATGAACTTCAAAGAATTTATAAAAACCATCTAAATGAAATTTACAATTATTACACCAAATTATAATGGAGAAAAATATTTAGAAAAATGCATTAAAAGTGTCTTAGATCAAAAAGTTGATTTTGAGCATATAGTTGTTGATGCGGAATCGACGGACTCTAGTTCTGATATTCTAAAGAAGTATCCTCACTTAAGAATTATAATTGAGAAGGATAACGGGATGTATGATGCAATTAATAAAGGAATAGCTATAGCACAAGGTGATATTATTGCTTATTTAAACTGTGATGATAGATATCCTGTTGGCTCCTTATCTATTGTTTTAGAATCGTTTAAAAAAAATGAAGATATTGATTATGTTTATGGAAATTGTAGATTCATTGATCGTTTAGAACAAGAAGTTTATATTTATAGGGTCCCACCATTATTTAGCAATCTATTAGGCAAGGTAACAGTAATACCTTGGGCTCAGCCATCTGTATTTTATAAGAAGCGTGTTTTTGATTCTTTAGGAGTTTTTAGTAGCCTATATTATCTAGCAGCTGATTATCATTTTATGAAAAGACTTATATTTTCAGAATTAAAAGGGCAAAAAATTAATAAAGTTTTATCTTGCTTTATGAAAAGAGCAGATGCCTTAAGTGTAAAAAATTCCAATGATATGATCGATGAAGTTAATATGATAAAAAAGGAGCTTGGTCATAAAAATATGCCTTTTCTAGATTTGTGCTTTAATGTTTATAGAAAGCTCTATAATTTTCAAACCTTCTTTAAAAATGCTAAGTAAGACAATGCTATCTAATTTTACAAATATAACTGCCAAGTTTTTTTTTATTGCAGCGTTATTTCCATTTGTGTCATTTGGCACTAACACTATGGATAGCCAGCCACACTATATTCTTCTTGCTCTCTTCAGCTTTACATTCTTTACTTTTAGCGGGCTAATTTTCAGAAAAGCGATTGATCTTATAATCTTCTTAATGATCATTTTATTAACTTTAGTTATATTCGATACTAATTATGACTTTACATTTTTTAGAGCTATTGCATCCTATTCTGGTTTTATTATTACTTTAGTAGTGTCAATAATATTTTTTGAAAGATTTGGAATTCCAATTAAAACTATCGTTATTGCAAATCTAATGTATATATTTGCTGGCTTAATACAAATGAATTTTGGGGGATATGCGTTAGATTTTTTAGTTCTTTCAAATAGTGCAGATCCTAGTATTAGTGGAGGTGTAATGAGCCTTACACCTGAGCATACTTTTTTTGGAATTGTCTTATTCTTCTTTAGTTGGATTCTTCTAATAATTTATGATTACAAGCCTCCTATAAAAATCGCTTTTTTAGTTTTAATTAATATTTTATCTATATTTTTATTAGCAAAATCTGCAATGGTCATTGTTTTCTTAATAGTAACTGCTGGTGTCTATTCTTTAAGACATTTAATAATAGGTCGGTCGCTAAAAAAAGGTTTGATTATAGTAATCGCTAGTTTCATATTTATTTACGGTTTTATAATGTTATTTCCTGGCAGTAGATTTGCAGGTATGGTTGATTTTGATAGTCAAGTTCATGGGGGGTTAATTGGTAAAATAAATGAAGTTATACGAACGGATGGTAGCGTTAATGACAGGCTGTTAAATATAGTTTTTTCATATTTTGGCATTGTGATAAATCATGGCCTTCCTGGAGGACTTCACAGCTTTTATGATATGTCTATTATATTGGTTGAGTACTTCGATGGATATTTTTGGGCGGGGCTTGGAAGTAACAAAATTTTATCATTTATTGGTTCATTTATCTATGAGCTGGGTGTAATAGGTATTATTTTTATTCTTTATATGTATTGGTTTTTAAAAGATAATAATCCTAATAGATTTTTTGAATTAATTTTATTGTTTGTTGTGCTTAATTCTGCAATTGCTGTTGGATTTTCTTTGGTTCCTATTTTATTGGCTATAATGTATTTCAAAAAGTCAAACCCAGTATTAAAGTCACAAAATTATGACTCTCCGCCTGATTCAGAGAAAAAATATCAATAATTTTATTTTAATGCTTAACTTTTTAAAAGTCTTTTTTCTTAATTATTTGTCATGAAGTTGCTTCAAATTAATACTGGCTTAAATACGAGTTCAACTGGTAAGATTGTTTGTCAAATTAGTAAAATATTTACAGATAATGGAAATGAAAGTTATATAGCATTTAGTGGAAAATATCCTGAAAATAGAGATATGGAGAACACAATTAGGGTAGGTTTTAAATTAGATTTTTATTGGCATGCCTTAGTTACTAGAATTTTTGATAGACACGGGTTCGGATCTATCAGAGCAACAAAAAAATTATTAAAGAAAATTGATTATATAAAGCCAGATATCATTCACCTCCATAACTTACATGGCTATTATATAAATATTGAGATTTTGTTTAATTATTTAGCACGTAAAGAAATTCCAATTGTTTGGACTATGCATGATTGTTGGTCTTTTACTGGACATTGCAGTCATTTTGAATTTGTGGATTGTAATAAGTGGAGAGAGTCTTGCTATTCATGTCCACAACGATCTTCATATCCATCAAGTTTAATAAAAGATAATTCAAAAGAAAATTTTTTAAATAAAAAAAGATTATTTAATTCAGTTCACAACATGACTATCGTTCCAGTCTCTAATTGGCTTGATAATAAAATAAAATATTCGTACCTTAATGGCTTTAAGTCTAGAGTTATTCAAAATGGTATTGATCTTGAAGTCTTTAAGCCTTCTAAAAGTGCATCTTTTATTAATGATTATAATCTTCATAATAAATTTATTATATTAGGTGTAGCATCAGTATGGACTGAAAGGAAGGGTTTTTTTGAATTTTTTAAGTTAAGGGAGCTTCTTGGTGGGGACTTTGCTATTGTCTTAGTTGGTGTGAGTAAAAAACTACAGAAAATGCTGCCTAAAAACATTATATCAATTTCAAGGACCTCGGACCAAGCTGAGCTAGCAATGATCTATTCTTGCGCAGACCTATATCTAAATCTTACCTTTGAGGATACTTATCCATCAACAAATCTAGAGTCAATTGCATGTGGTACTGAAGTCCTGACTTATAAAACTGGTGGAAGTCCAGAATCAATTTATAAAGGATGTGGTTATGTTGTAAATCAAGGTGATATTGATGAAGTAAAGGTTGTTATAGAGGAAATTAAAAATAAATCTAAAGCTTCAACATTATTATTGACAAATATTGCAAATAGGAAATTTGATAAAAATAAAAATTTCAATCAATATTTCAAACTTTATGAAGAAATTCTCAACACTTCACAATGAAAATTTCAATCATAACAGTTTGTTTCAATGAACATCAAGTTATAAGAAAAACAATTGAGTCTGTAATTTCTCAAAATTATAAAGATATTGAGTATATTCTGATTGATGGTGGTTCAACTGATGGATCGCTTGAAATTATAAATTCTTTTTCTTCAAATATAAGCTGTCTAATATCAGAGCCTGATAATGGTATCTATAGTGCAATTAATAAAGGTCTATCAAAGGTAACAGGAGATATTGTTGGGCTTTTGCATGCAGGTGATTTATTTTATGATAAAAATGTTATAAGTAATGTCGAAAAATGCTTTAAACAAAGTACTTGTGATTTAATTTATGGCCACTCAATCGTTTATAGCAAAGATAGAAAGAAAATTATTCGAACAAATGTCAGCCCTAAATATAGAGATAATTTAATGCGATTTGGATGGTTTCCATCTCATCAAAGTATTTATCTAAGATCTAGTGTGTTTGAAAAATGTGGCTATTTCAATGAAGATTATAAAATTTCTGCTGACTATGATTTTATATTAAGAGTTCTACTTGTTCATAAACTTAAAGTAAAGAGATTAGATAAATTTATAATAAAATTTTATTTAGGTGGCACGAGTTCAAAGAATATAATGAGTATTATGGAGTCAAATTATGAATGCCTTACTGCTTGGAGACAAAATAACTTAAAAATCTCTTTCTATACTCTTCCTTTTAAAATTACTAGAAAGATTTTACAAACTATTATTTATTTTTTAGGGCTTAAAAAGCATGGCTAAAAGTTTCACATATAGGCTAATTTCAAAACTTGGAATTAATTTATCTAGTGGTGAGTATAAGGATATAACCTTTATGGATGCAATAAAAAGAGGCTTAAGTGGCTACTTTAAATCTTTTTTACTGAAGTACTGTATGTATTCAGTAGTATTATCTCCTTTAAATTATAGGCTAATAAGGCCTTATTTATGGAAAAAAATGGGATGTAAAGTAGGCAAGAAAGTGTTTATTGGATATGGAGTTTGGTTTGATTTCAACAATGCTCATTTGATTGAAATTGGCAATAATGTTCATATAACAAATATGTGCTTGCTGCTTTGTCATCAAAGAGATATTGATCAATATAAAGTTGGAGATGACTCCTCAGTCTTGCCTTACATAAAGGATAAAATAATTTTAGAAGATGGGGTTATGATAGGCATGAATACCACAATAATGCCGGGTGTGAGAATTGGGAAAGGTTCAATTATTGGGGCAAATTCTCTTGTAGTAAGAGATATACCTTCTTGGGTTATAGCAGTTGGTAATCCTGCAAAAATTATAAGAAATATTAATAAATGAATATAATTACTATTGATCTAGAAGATTGGTTTCATCTGCTCAATCATCCCTTAACAGATAATGAGGAAAGTTGGGATAATTTTGAGTCTAGGTTGAGACAAAATCTAGATCGTGTTCTTGCTCTATTAGATAATAGTGATAATATTGCCACCTTCTTTTGCCTAGGCTGGGTGGCAAGAAAATATCCTGAAATTGTAAAGGAAATATCATCATTAGGACATGAGATTGGTAGTCATTCAAATTCTCATCAATTGATTAGTAGTCATGATCGAAATTTTTTTAGAAATGATTTGGAAATTTCCATTAAATCATTGGAAGATTTAACAGGGAAAAAGGTTATTTCATATAGAGCTCCAGGCTTCTCTCTAGTTAATTCTACTGTCTGGGTATTTGAAGAGTTGGTTAAGCAAGGCATTGAGTATGATTGTTCAATTTTTTTAGGCAACCATTCTCATGGTGCCAGAATTAAATCCTTTGGTTTATCACCCTCAATTATCAATATTGAAGGGATGAGAATAAAAGAATTCCCTGTAAACTCATTCAAGTTTTTTAACAAAGAAATTCCTTTTTCTGGTGGAGGGTACTTTAGATTGTTGCCATATCAAATAATTAAAAGATTAATGCGCATATCTAATTACAATATGGCGTATTTTCATCCTAGGGACTTTGATAAAGATCAGCCAGTTTTAAGTGATTTAAGTTATTTCAGATTATTTAAATCATATTATGGTTTAAAATCTTCATATCCTAAAGCAGTTAAATTTTTTGATGATTTTGATTTCATTACTTTGTCACAAGCAGATAAACTAATAGATTGGAGTAATGCACAACAATTTAGCTTAATAAATGGGAATTTAAAACAGCATTAAAAATGAGTATTACGCCGTATATTATAGTTTTTATTGTTACTATAATTAGTATTATAGGACTTAAGCCTGTCTCTTCTATTATAGGCCTGGTAGATCTGCCTTCTGATAGAAAACAGCATATTGGTAGCATACCATTAATCGGTGGCTTGGCTATGTTTCTTGGTGTATCTTTTGGGTTATATAGTCTAAAGTTAATTCAAATAGAAGAAAATTTAATATTTTTTTTTATAGGTTCATTAATTCTTATTCTGACTGGTATGGTAGATGACTTTCGTGGTGTTTCATCTAATAAGAGGTTTATTTTTCAGATTTTAGTAGCTTTAATAATCGTCAAACTAGGTGGAGCTGTCCTTGAGGATTTTGGAGGTCTTATTTTTGGTGAAAAGCTTTATTTAGGTTTTTTTTCGTTAGTTATAAGTTTATTTGCAGTAGTGGGAGTTATAAACTCATTAAATTTTTCTGATGGTATTGATGGTTTGTCAGCCTCGTTGAGTTTGGTAGCTTTTATATCTATTGCTTTTTTTGCTTTTGGAGTTAAAGAAACTTATGCATTTGAGTTTGCACTAATATTTATTATAGCCCTTATAGTGTTTTTATTTTTTAATCTTGGGTTAATTATTGGGCAAGGTTTTAAGATTTTTATGGGTGATGCCGGTAGTACTTTTTTAGGTTTAGGTATTTCATGGGCTTTAGTATCTTTTTCACAGGGTGATAACTTAATTTTCTCTCCAGTTACTGCTCTTTGGATTTTTTCAGTTCCATTAATAGACACTATTTTTGTTATGAGTAGAAGAGTTGCAAATAGAAAATCCCCATTTGAGCCAGATAGAAAACATTTACATCATTTTTTTATACAATCTGGACGAACAGATAGAGAGACACTTTTTATTATTGTATCTTTCTCAATTGTGATGGCTTTAATTGGTGTATTGATGGAAGTAAATGAGGTTAATGAAGCCTTTATGTTTTTATTTTTTTTAACAATTTCTTTTACTTATTATTTTGGTCTAAGACATGCTTGGGGATTATTGAATGTTTCAAAGGAATAAATAGAGTTGAAGTATGAAAAAAATTCTTTTGACAGGTGGTACTGGATATATTGGCTCTCATATATGCATTGAGCTTTTAAATAACGGCTATCAGGTTTTTGTTATAGATAATTTGAGCAATTCATCTAAACACGTACTAAGCCAAATAGAGGCGATAACTGGGAGAAATGTAACTTTTTTTGAAAATGATGTCAGAGACAAGCTCAGTCTAATAAAAATTTTTAAAAAACATTCGTTTGATTGTGTAATACATCTTGCAGGGCTTAAATCATTAAATGATTCCGTCAATAATCCTTTAGACTACTATAATAATAATGTAATAAGTGCGATTTCATTGTTTGAGGTAATGTCCCAAACAGGATGCAAGTCTATTATATTCAGCTCTTCTGCTTCGGTCTATGGTGTGCCAAGTATTTTACCAATCACAGAGGCTTGCTCTTTATCAACTACAAACCCATATGCCGAAACAAAAATAGTTATTGAAAATTTATTACAAGATATGTTTATTTCTGATTCTGATTGGAATATCTCAATCCTAAGGTATTTCAATCCTGTTGGAGCTCATCAAAGTGGATTAATTGGTGAGTCTCTATTTGGCGTTCCCAGTAATTTGTTTCCGTATATTTCAAAAGTGGCTAAGGGAGACTTTCCAAAGTTAACCATATTTGGTAATGATTACGATACTCATGATGGAACTGGTATTCGTGATTTTATACATGTAGTGGATTTAGCTAAAGGACATCTTAGGTCTTTAGAGGTAATGCAATCAAATTCAAAAGTTTTAGTATTGAACTTGGGTACTGGAAAAGGCTACTCTGTTCTAGATGTTGTTAAGGAGTTTGAAGTTGCATCAAACCAGACAATACCTTATGAATATGTTGCAAGGAGAAAGGGCGATGTTGCTCAATGTTATGCAGATCCCTCTCTGGCCTTTAAACTGCTTAATTGGAAAGCAGAGCTCAACCTTAGTCAAATGTGTCAAGATGCTTGGAATTGGGAGAAATTTGGCCCTCCTTTATAAAATCCAATAAATATAAAATAATACATTTTAGGAGGTTCTTGCATTTCTAATGACCTCAATAAATGAACAATAGTTTAGATTAGGCCTTGTAATTTCGCAAAATGATTAGTTGCTTGAATATAACCTCTTACACTTCCACAATCAAACCTCAGGCCTTTGAACTTATAAGCTATAACGTTACCCTGTTTTGCCTGGACTAAGAGAGCATCAGTGATTTGAATTTCACCATTTAAGTCAGGCTTTATTGTTTTAATAATTTCAAAAATGTCAGGAGTTAAGATATAGCGACCAACAATTGCCATATTACTAGGAGAGTCAATTGATTCTGGCTTTTCAACCATATTGGTAACCCGAAAAGTATCATTACTGCCATCGATTAAGTTCCCATCAATAATTCCATATTTGTTTGTATCTTCTTTTGGTATTTCTTCAATAGCAACCACTGAACACTTATACTTATTAAATACTTTAAGCATTTGTTTTAGTACGCTATTATCGGAATTAATACATAAATCATCAGCAAGAACAACAGCAAAAGGTTGATTACCAATTAGCGGCTGTCCAGTAAGAATTGCATGCCCTAAGCCAAGCATTTTTTTTTGGCGCACATAAGTAAAAGTAGCTTTTTCAATAATATTTTGGATATCTTTAATGTAGTGTTCTTTTGAAGTTTCTTTGAGTTGAGATTCTAGTTCAACTGATTTGTCAAAATGATCCTCAATAGACCGTTTACCTTTTCCGCTAACAATGGCGATATTAGTAATACCTGCAGATATTGCCTCTTCAACGCCATATTGCAAAATGGGCTTATTAATTATTGGAAGCATTTCTTTAGGAACGGCCTTTGTGGCGGGAAGAAAGCGAGTTCCAAATCCTGCGGCTGGGAAAAGGCATTTACTAATCATAATTTTTTATTTCATATATGAGCTAAGTTTTAATGCTATAGATGATAACAGATAATAATTTAACTATTTATAATTGGATGTAATAAAAGTTATAGATTAAGAGCTGAAATTGGACTTAGAAGATAGACACATAGATGGTGCAGAACAGTTTATGCAAAAATTAAAAGTCTTCAACTTGATTTGTAAGAATATTAAATACAGGAAGACCTCGAATTACCTCTATAGAGCTCTCCCTTGAAGAAAAAAGTAAATTTCCATCAGAGTCTCGCTCATCTCTTGATTTAGCCGAAGTAAAGCCTTTAATAAGAGAAACCGGGTTTATAACTGATTGATATTTATTCTTAATAAAATATGCATTATTGCCAGCTAAATTACATCCTATAAAGTAATAACCTTTATCCATTGCAATTGAATTTAATGCAGCAAGTGAGGCTCCAAAATACTGTCCAGAATGATGTCCATCAATGCAACTAAATAAAGGATTGTAAGGAATAGTTATTTGTCTTTCAGCGCCAAAATTTGAGTTGTACTCTAAAATTAAAATATCTGGGCTATATTTTTTCATATCAATGGCATTTAAAATCCAATAATCATTCCCGTCAAGATCGATATGAAGTAGGCCAATATTTGAAAAATTTGACTCACTTAGAAGATTATTAATATTATCTTTATTAATAAATGCAGTCTTCAACTTCAAGTCATATCTCCAAAAAAAAGGACTATCCTTAACGATATCCATACATTTTTGAGAACCATCAATTACATATCCAGACCAATTATTATTAACTAGTAGGAAATGAGTATTGCTTTCAAAATAATTTCCAACACCAAATTCTATAAATTTTTTATTTTCAATATTTAACTTATGAACTAAATATTGAATTATTCCATCATCTCCCCATTGTGAATAAACCCTATATTCTTTAGAGTTTATTTGTAAATTTGGTCCACTCTCTCTCCAGTAATCTGAAGACATTAGAATTTTGGCCTGCAAAATAAGGGATTTATCTTCCCAATCTCTATTGATCCAATTTACATGTTGTAATATAGACTTAATTATTTTTTTTAAACTCTTTTTTAGATCCATACTTTAAATTTACGAAATTTTTTTTACAAAGTTTTTAGTGATTATTTGATAAAGATAAATTAAATTCATCTTTATAATTATATTATGCAGAAGGAAGTTTTTACAAAGGAAGTATACTTTACTCTTAAATGCAAAATTTGTAATAAGATTATTTAACGTTTTATGAAGCAGTTGGTATTCTAATAATTTCAAAAACGGCAAAAAAGTTGGCAAAAGTACAATCTGGCATGACAATGGTCAGAAAGCATCAAAGATCTCAAAAATGGAATTGAAATACTATACTTTTGTTTGAATTAAATACTATACTTTTGTTTGAATTAAATACTATACTTTTGTTTGAATTAAATAGTAGTATATAACAATTAAATAAAAAATGAGTTAGAAATATGGAATCATTTCTACTTGGAAAAATTTTAGTTTTTGGAATATGTTTTGTTTTATTCTTGTTCACTATTTGGTTTGTTGTCAAAGCAATAAAATCTAGTCCAGGAGAATCTGTAGAGAGCAGAAGAAAGAGAGGTCTGTTACCGCTCAGTTCTTACATCAATATCACAAATCATTAAATAATTTGAAAAAACACTAATTATGAGTAATACGAAAATATGTCTAATAGGTCTAGGTTATGTCGGCGAGAAGAGTTTGCTTAAGGCTGTGAGATGAAAAAATCGGTCATCTTTGCTGACAAACACCCGGGAGGATTAAGCCAGGCTTACAATACTTGGCCTTATTTTCTATCTATATTAATTCTAATATTAGTTTCATTTACTATAATTAGGCCTCAACACATAGCAGTTGAGTTCGCTTGGATTGCTTCTGGTAATAGTCTTTTATATGATGCCGCATTAAGCTCTGGAAGCATAATAAGTAAAGCAATCCCACTATTTGGAAACATTAGTTCTGAGTTAGTTTCAGTATTGTTTTCGATACTAATCTCACTTACTTCCGTAGTCGGGTTATTTGTATACGCTAAATATTCTAAATTAGACTTAATAGATACTTGCATTTTTCTTGGTTTTATATTCTTAATTGATTATATGAATTTGGTCAATAGTGGGATGAATTACCCGATGAGAATAGTGTCAGGTGGAAGTAATACGTATGGAGCAATCGGGTTAGCATTTTCAGTGCTTTCAATTGCATTGTATAAGTATAAGAAATATGCCGGAAATATTGCTTTACTTGTAGCTATATTAGTTCATCCTACGTTAGGTTTATTAACATCGGCGTATGTTAGTCTACAGTTTCTTCTTGGAAAAAACTACAGCAATATAGTTTACCCAGTTCTAATAAGTATCGGTATTATTCTGTTAAATTTTGACAACATTAGCGTTGACGGTAATTATTCTCTACTTTTGGGAGAGATAATAGGGGTCCATCGTAGAGAAATATTATTATCAGATATTCAGTTTCTTTTTGTTCCTTTAGTTTTAACCTTATTATCATCAAATAAAAAACAGTTTATTGTTGAATGGTTATTTATTATAATTTGTTTATCTGTTTCGTTTTTATATTACAACCTATCGATGAATTTCATGAGGTATGAAATTATGGCATTAATGCCAAGTAGGGGTGTAAATATTGGAG
>Ga0209482_1001597_pt1 | contig 15232 bp, 15 predicted proteins | sample CoawatmetaG10DNA_FD_187512 | JGI IMG/M metagenome (GOLD analysis project Ga0209482, IMG submission 187512) | Marine microbial communities from the West Antarctic Peninsula - Coastal water metaG104-DNA (SPAdes) (version 2) | ecosystem: Environmental > Aquatic > Marine > Coastal ...
AATTCAAGCTGGTTATGAAGTTGTTGTTGTAGATAATCTTTGTAATTCATCTATAAAGGCACTAAAACGGATAGAAAATCTATATAAATGTAAAATTCCTTTTTATGAAGAAGATGTACGAAATCAGATGGCTATAAAAAATATTTTTAATGAGCATAATTTTGATGGAGTAATTCATTTTGCTGGCTTAAAATCTGTTGGATCTTCTGTCTCAATGCCGATTGAATACTACAGCTCAAATATAATTGGAGCATTAACAATTTTGGATATTATGAAAGAGCAAAATTGTCGAACTTTTGTTTTTAGTTCATCAGCTACTGTTTATGGTAATCCACATAAAGTCCCAATTAAAGAAAATTTTCCATTATCTGCAACAAATCCTTATGGCAGGTCTAAATTAATGATTGAAGATTTCTTAAGAGATATTTTTATTTCTGACAACTCTTGGAGTGTTGGAATTCTTAGATATTTTAACCCTGTAGGTGCTCACAAGAGTGGTTTGATTGGAGAGAGTCCAAATGATACTCCCAATAATCTAATGCCATATATTTCACAAGTAGCTATTGGTAGGCTGGAAAAGCTAAGTGTTTATGGGGGTGACTACAATACTCCAGATGGAACAGGAATAAGAGATTATATACACGTTGTGGACTTAGCTAAGGGGCATGTCAAAGCTATGCAAGTACTGAAGAATAAATCTCAATTATTGACTGTTAATTTAGGCTCTGGTAGAGGATATTCAGTATTAGAGGTTATTAAAGCTTATGAAAAGGCTTCTGGTAGAAGAGTTCCATATGAGATTGTTTCTAGAAGGGCAGGAGACATTGCAAGTTGTTACGCTGATCCAGGCTATGCCTCAAAAACTTTAGGCTGGGTTTCTAAGTTTAATTTAAAAGATATGTGCGAAGATTCTTGGCGATGGCAATCTTTAAATCCTAATGGGTATTAGAGATTATTACTGTAAGCTATTGATTATTATCATTAATTAACATGTAAGTCTTATTTTTAAATAGAGTATAGTTTTAAGCAACAATAGTTTGGTTTTATAAAATTTATTTAACTATAATATCTTTACTAGAATATTGCTCCTACCAGAATTTCATGAATTTAGTATATAAAAATATATCCATTCCAAGAATAATTTCAATAGTGCTATATTTTCCTCTTGCAATTGTTTTTAAAATTTTCTCAATAAAAACTCCTCATTTTTGGGTAGAAAAAATTGGTCATCTTGCAGCCGATCCAGATTCTTTTTTAAAAGAGCATTATTTGTTGAATGGAAGTTTTCCAAAATGCGTATTAATTGCGCCAAAAAATAATGTTGCCAATTCAGTGATGATAGAATATTGGAAGAAATATTTTCTTATCATCCAAAACCCCTTTTTATGTAAATTAATTGCGCCATTGAGTTTTCACCCTTTAATAAAAAAAGATGAAAAATATTCTTTTACTTGGGGGACAGCAAGTAATTTTAGTATTAATACTAAATGGAAAGGTAAGGATGCTTTATTAAAAATTAAAGAAAAAGATCACATTTCAGGTAGAAAAATTTTGATGAAAATGGGTTTACAAGAGTCTGATTGGTTTGTTTGTATTCACATCAGAAGCGCTGGATATGATGATCCAGAAGAGTCACATATACATACCTTTCGAAATCCAACTAATGAAAGTTATCTTTCAGCAATTCAATTTATTATTGATCAAGGTGGTAAATGTATTCGTATGGGTGACAAAACTATGACTCCAATGGCTCCAATGGAAGGCTTAATTGACTATGCTGTATCTTCAAATAAGTCAGCTTTTATGGATATATTTTTAACTAGTGAATGCCTTTTTTTTCTTGGGTCTGCCTCAGGATTATCTGAAGTAGCAAATGTTTTTGGAACTCCAACTGCTCTTGCAAATTTGGCGCCACTATCAAATGGTGGAAAAACTTTTAAAGATCTTAGTATCCCAATGTTGTATTCTAAAACTTCTAGCAATGATTATTTTTCATTTCCACAAATTATGAGCTCTGAAATGGGAAATTTAAGAACAACAGAAGAATTTGAAAATGCTGGTGTTACTTTGATTCACAATACATCAGATGAAATTAAAGACTTAGCCATTGAGCAATTTCAGAGAGTTACAAATACATTTATTCTAAATAAGGAAAATGAAACCTTACAGCAACAATTTAAGGATTTATTTAAACAGGGCCATTATAGTTTTGGCTATTCTTCTAGGATTGGTGAAAAATTTCTTAAAAAACATTCAGACTTATTTAATTAAATACTTTATTTTGCAATTTTTAATCTGCAATATAAACTTCAAATTAAAGAATTTTATGTGTTAAACCAAAAGTAATCTTTTGTATAACCAGTTTCTTTAAAGACCTTTATCCAATCATCTTCATGGAGTATAGTCTTAGCAACTAAATTCCAATTATTTAGATTTTCACACTCTTTTTTGGTCTTATAACCATTTACTTTGATGTACGCATATTTCTTTGTAACTCTCATTATTTCCTTTAGGGATTTTTTAACTCCCTCTAAGTCTAAATTATGAATAGTTGCAATTGAAATTACTAAATCGAAGCTATTATCGTCGTATGGAAGAGAATCACAACTTCCATACTTTAATAAAGGCTTAACATCTTTCATAGATTTATCTAAACAGTATTGAGAGATATCAATTCCAGACACTATACATTTTGGCAAAGCTTTTTTAAAATCATGAAGCATAAAACCTTTGCCACATCCTACATCTAGAATGGAACTTTCATTTGTTAGTCCATAATGATTAATTATGTCCTCAACTACTGGTGTAAAAAATTTTTTATTATATGAATATCCTCCATATCCAAGGTGCCTTGGCCCATCAAAATATAATTTATCAAATTTTCTGGCTAATACTCTATCATTTTCAGAGACCTTTACTCTTTCTAAAATAATCGAGCTACGTTCAGTAACTGGGTATCTTGACATTAAGTCCACTTTCACAACAAATCCCTATAATATTTATTCACTTTAATAATGCAGTTACATATTTTATTAAGTCAACCCTATTGATTGTTGATTCATTGCCAATTATTTGAACATCCATTGCAGCAGCAGTTGCCCCTAGAAAAATGGAAATTTCTGGTTTTAAATCACTTCCTAAGCAGATAGCTGAAATTGATAAAAACGCATCTCCAGCACCTACTCTATCTACTACACTAGATGATAATGCTGGTACTTTAAATGATTTATCATCTGCTTTGCAATAAGTATCAAGCCCTCTTGGGCCTTGAGTAATTGAAATAAAATCTGCACTAAGTAATTTTGCAGTAGCTTTACTTAACTCTGAAATAGAACCATGTTTGTCATGTCTAGCTAATCTTAGCTCAGGTTCATTTAATGAAATAAAGTTAGCTGAATTGTAACGGTTTACAACGTGGTATCCTCTATTTCCACTATTTAACTGAGTATTGATTGCTAAAAATTTAGATTTTTTTGAAATAATCTTAGACATTGAGTGTGTTATTAGGCCCTCACCATAATCAGGAACTACTACGATATCAAAATTTTGTAAATTTGAATCTAGCCAATTAACTAATTCTAAGTTTTCTTTTGAATTTGGACATTGCCCATCTATAGTGTGGTAAATTTCAAAAAATTTATTCATGTCTTTATCAATAAATCTTTCCTTTACAATTGTTCTGGCATCATTTAAATAGACAATTTTTGGAGTAACATTAGATATTAAGTTACTCCTAATATAACTTTCATAATTATCAAACTTTTCCTTACTACCCAGTCCAGTTAATAAGGTTACATCATCAGAAAATGCACCAATATGATTAGCAACTGCAAGTGAGCCTCCAGGGTAATCTACAGAATAATCCTTAAGTACTGAAAAATGAATACCTTTGCCACTTTGGCCTAATGTTTTAACATAGGTATACCGATCAATTATTGCATCACCAATTACTAAAATTTTTGATTTCTTTACATTGTTGAGGGATTCAATAATTTCTGATAAGGTGAAGTTAGATTTTAGATTATTTATATATTCTTTAACTTCTGGAGTAAAGATATCAAAATTTCTGTTTAACAAATTACTAGAGCTTAAGACTAAATTATCAGTATAAAAAATTTGACCTTTGTAAAGTTCAACAGCTATTCTTTCTTCAGCAATCATTCCAGTTATATCATCAGACTCTATTTCATATTCTTTCCCTTTTGCATAAATATTGGGCTTAATTATTTTTATTGCTTCTATTCCAGTAGGATGTGGACATATTGCAATATAATCAATAATTTCAAGAGCTGCTAAACTTTCTGCCCTTAGATTTTCAGAAAAAATTGGCCTACCTGGGCCTTTTCTGCAAAATTTATCTGCTGTCAAAGTAACTATTAAGATGTCACCTTCTTCTTTTGCTTCTTGAAAATAACGTATATGACCTAAATGAATTAGATCAAACATTCCATGACAAAGAACAACATTTTTACCTTTTTTTTTGAATTTATTAGAGATTAGTCCTAGCTGATCTAGAGTTGTTATTTTTTTATTAATCATAAGGTGTTAGTTTTATTTTACTATGCTAGTTTATTAGCAACAGACATTGCTTGCTCAATGCAATCATCAATATCAACTCGATACTCATAAGATCCAGCTCTCCCTATGGAAAAAACATTTTCAGGAAGTAAGTCAAAATATTTATTTGCACGTTCATATTCTGATTTAAATGGAAGTGGATAATGCTTTCCATTTCCTGAAGGTATCTCCATTCCAATTAGTGTATGAGGTGATTTATAATGAGTAAATCTTTTATATTCAACAAGGCGAGTAAATTTCTCTTTACCAGCATAGTATAGAAAATATGTATTATCTGGAAATGCAAATTCTATTGGTAAAACAAACATGTGCACATCTCTTCCAACATATGGCAAAGCCCCATAACACTCATCAAAAAGAACATCAGGAGATATTGTATTTATAATAACATCAAATTTATGTTTTTTATCATTAAAGACTACCTCTTTATTTATTATATCAAATTCAGTAATAGTGGTTTTTAGAAGAACCTTTGAGCCCTCTGTAGCAATTTTAAAGTATGAGTTATATCCATCGAGAGCGTATGGATAGCATGAGATAGCAGTATCCCAAGCTTTTCTCACTCCTTCTTTTAATGCTACTCCTTTTGGAGACCAGCTAAAGTCATCAAGCATTGTATTATCTTCAATCTGCCACATTTTTTTTGAATACTCATTAATGAATTTATCATATAAAGTCTCTCCAACTGATGCTTTCCAGTATTCTTCAAGGTTTTTGGCATTGGCTACATCTTCTAGAGTTTTTCCACCAAGTTCAAGTTGAATTTGTTGTGACTCTGGCATTCTTGGAATATCATCTTTATGAATTGGGTAATCATAAAATTGAGAATCTTTTTCAACATAAGTTTGAAATATATGATCACAATTCCTTAATGGCAAATAACTATTTAAAAATGAATAAACATCTTCATTTTGAGTTAAAAAATGTCTTGGACCGAATGTATGTGGATGACCTCCATAAAGATGAGTGTAATTTCCCGCTCCAACATTTTCGCCTTTTTCTACAAGAGTAATATCCCAACCTCCTTGAAGTGATAATTGATGAGCCGCAGCACAACCTGCAATACCTCCACCAATGATTAATGCTTTTTTCATATTAAGCCTTTTAACTAAGAATAAATGATTTAACGCGATTTGCAATACTTTTTGCATCTATATTATGATGCCCAAGTAAGTATTCTCTTTTTCCAATTTCCGTAGTAATGACATCAGGAATACCAATTATTAGCTGACGTGAGTTAGAACTACTTTGGGCAATTATTTCAGCAATAGCACTTCCAATTCCACCAATAATGCTATGCTCTTCTATAGTAACAATAAAGTTGTATAAGGAAATTTGATCTTTGATTGAATTTTTATCTAGTGGCTTTAAAGAGTGAATATTAATTAGTCCACAATTAAAATCTGAAGATAAAAGGTCCAATGCTGCCATGGTTTCTTCCAGAATAGGACCACAACTTATAAATAATACTTCTTTACCATTCTTAATGACGTTAATTTTTTCAGGCAACCTATTTTTAATTAAATCTTCTGTCAATAAATTTTTTTCTCCCCCTCTCCCTAATCGAATATATGTTGGCCCTCTGTGGGAAAAACTATCATTAAAAGACAGCTTAACTTCACTGGGGTCACATGGAGTAAGGACATGCATATTCGGTAATGATCTCATAATCGAAAGATCTTCAATAGCATGATGTGTTGGCCCTAAAGTATCATAGACCAAGCCACCACCAACCCCAACAAGAATTACAGGTAAATTTTGAATACATAAATCAACTCTAATTTGCTCAAAGGCTCGCATTATCAAAAAAGGAATTATGGTGTAAACAACTGGTTTGAATCCAGACATGGACAATCCTGCAGCTATTCCAACCATATTGGCTTCAGCTACACCAACATTAAAAAAACGATCAGGAAATTCATCTCGAAAACTATCAAAAACTCCAAAACCAATATCACCAACTAATAATACAATTGATTCATCATTTCGCGCACTCTCAATTAATGCTGTGTTAAATGCGTTACGCATCAGAATTACTCTTTAATTCTTTTTTGGCAATTTTATATTCATCTGGCTTTAATTTTCTATAGTGCCACATAGAATTACTTTCCATAAATGAAACGCCTTTCCCTTTTATTGTGTCTGCTACAATAGCAATAGGCTTTCCTTCCTGATGTAATTCTGGGTTAATAGCAGTTAATATTTCACCATGATTATTGCCATTTACTCTTTTTACACTCCATCCAAAAGCTTCTAGGCGCTTATCTAAGGGTTCATTTGATAAAATATTATCAGTCAAATCTAATGATTCTAATTTATTATTATCAATTATTATTGTCAGATTATCAAGTTTGTGCTGAGAAGCAAACATTAATGCTTCCCAAGAGCTACCTTCATTCATTTCACCATCACTAAGAACAACAAAAACTCGATTAGATTTTTTTTTCATTTTATGAGCCCATGCAATCCCGGATCCAATTGATAGTCCATGACCTAAAGAGCCAGTAGTTGCTTCAATGCCAGGTGCATCATCTTTTTTTGGGTGTCCCCCTAATAGTCCACCATTACAAGAGTATTGCTCAAGAAAAGTATTGTCAAAATAACCACATTTCTCTAAAATTGAATATAGCGCTAAACAGCAGTGCCCCTTACTAAGAATTAAAAAGTCTCTATCAGCCCACTTAGAATTTTTAGGATCATGATTTAGTACTCCATAATATAGAGTTACTAATATATCAGTCACGGAATAGCACCCACCAATATGACCACCAGGAGTTGTGAAAACAATATCTAATATTCTTAATCGGATTTCTTTAGAGATGTTCTCTAAGCTATCTAAATCAGTTAGTTTCGTAAACATTTTTTTTAACTTCTTGTAGGTAATTTATGGCTTTATCTAACTGCATTTTTTTAATTTCACTGTGATGATTATTTTTCTGATTATTAGCATGCTTGCGAACCTCCCAAACATTAGGTAAAAATTCATTTAGTACAATCATACACCAGCGAAGTCCATAAAGTGGGTGGCAAAGTTTAAATCTAGAATTAAAATTTAAATCATCAAAAAAAAGTGTTTGCATACCTTTCAGCCAAAGTATTTTAGCTTCACTACTAATATCCATTCCTGCATGCCACATAAAATCAGAAGTTAATTTTACAGGGTCATCCCAGCCAAAATATTCAAAATCAATATAGATTATTCCTTTATTTTTAGTATGTATTGCATTATGAAAGCCAAAATCAGATGGACTAAGTAGTTGAAATTTTTGTTTAAGGTTTTCATGATATTGCCAGTCAAAGTCCCAATTAAATTTTATTTCTGAGTTTAATTTACTAAATAAAGGCCTAAATTCATTATTTAAAAATTTTTGGAGAGTGGGCTCATTTTTTAACTTATTTAATCTAGTTAGCCTTTGATCAATCTGAAGTAATAATTCTGAAATTGATAAGCAACTTTCAGAAGCTAGTTGGATTGGCAAGTTTATTTTAGATTTTGAGAGTTGCTTTAAAGTTTTAACAAAATTTAGGGAGTCACTGACATCTTTTTCTTGGACTTTTGATGACATTGAGCCATCTATCCATTCATATAGTGCAATATTAAGATTTTTGGACTTCTTAAAGGTTTTAGGAGTATTAATAACACCATTTTGATGTAAAAAATCTAAAGAATCAAACTCTATTGATAGCCTATCTCTTTTATCTAATTTACGGCTAGGGTAGATTTTTAATGCAAATTTTTTTTTACCATTTATTATTTTAAATACTTGACTATTAGATCTTCCAACAATTTTGTGAATTGTGTATGGTCCAGAAATTGCTTCTTCAATCCAAGAAATTATTTTTTGGCTCAACATTTTTCAAAATATTTTGTTGAAAAGTCATTCCAATTGTTAAATGAATAAATTTGATTTGGAGAATCAGTGGTAACAAACTCACTAAAAAGAATCCGTTCTACATAATCTGGAAATGAATGGTGGGTTAAAACTTCTAGTAAATCATCAATAAAATGAGTGCAATTAAGACTATTTATTCTATTAATTTTCTCTTCAATGGTATTTTCAAAATATATTCTATCCTCTCTTATACCAAGTTCATTAAAAAAATTATGTTCATCCATCCATTTTAATGCTTCATCTCTCAGAGGCACTTTTTCTTGGTCATGGATTCCAAAAATAGTTTTATGGCTGATAATACAAATGGGTATTTTTTTACTTTTACATTCTAATAAAAATTTTTTTACCCCACTAAATAAGGTTGCTTTATGCATGAATTTTCCATATGCCCTTCCTTGAAGTAGTTGCCAATTGAATACTCCATTCGGCTTTGAAAATAGATATTTTTTTAATTGTATTTTGTTACCAGTCCACTCAGGACTGATCATTCCGCTCTCAGAAGCTAAAAGTCTAAAAACTTCATCATAAGATACAAGGGTGTTATCAAGATCAAGTCCTAAAAACATAGGCTGATTTTAAAGATCACTTCTTTGAATTGTAAAGCCACTTCATAAGCATATGGCCAACAATGAGTTGAAAGTCTTCTGATAATTGCATATCATTAATTTCCATATGAATTGAGTGATTAGCAATTTTTTTACACTCTCCCCCGTCAAATCCTAAAATTGCATACGATTTAACATTCATCATTTTAGCTTCTTTAATTACTTCAATTATATTTGAAGAGTTACCACTGCCTGATAGAGCAATTAAAATATCATTGGGATTTGCTAAGACAGCTAATTGTTCAGAGAAAATACTGTCATAGCCAACATCATTTGCAAGACAAGTTATTACAGAAACATTGGCATTTAGTGAAATTGCCTTGATGCCTTTACCTTTTGACTTTGCTACACCATAAATAAGATCATTTGCTAAATGAGAGGCATTCCCTGCACTTCCTCCATTTCCACAAAGAAAAACTTGATTTCCACTATTCCAACAAGCCAAAATATCTTTTGCAAGATTTGTAACTACTGATAAATCAACTTTTTGTAAAGCTGAAGATAAACTATTTGTATAATTTTTGAAAAAAACGTCTGACATAAGATATGCTTAATAAAATAAATTATTTGATTGCATCCATTTTAAGTTATAAAACTTCTCTTCATCTTTTAATATTCCCATGTTGTATTTATCAATAATTTCAACAATTGCATTTTCAACTGTTTTCTTTGGCTTGAATCCAGTTGCAAGTATTTTGTCAGAATTAACTCGATAAGACCGTGGATCATTAGAGGCAGTAATTTCAATATCTACTTGCACATACTTTGTAACTAGTTCTGCAATTTCAAGGATAGATATATTTTCAAATCCAGCATTATAAACCCCTGTAATTTCTGGGTGATTAATAAGGTGAATATATAGATCAGTTAAATCATCAATATGAATATTTGGGCGAACTTGCTTTCCACCAAATACAATAATTTTTCCTTTTGAAAGTGCATGCATTGTTAGTAAATTAACAGAAACATCAAGCCGCATCCGTTCAGAATAGCCACAAACAGTTGCAGGCCGAACAATTTGAACAGCCATATCATCTTTGTAGCTTAGTAAAACTCTTTCAGCAACCATTTTAGTTTTATTGTATTCAGAAATTGGCTCTAGCTTTAAATCTTCAGTCACATGCTCTTCATCTTTAACACCATAAACACTTCCAGATGAAGCATAAATAAATCTTTTAATACCAAGTCGTTTTGCCTTATCCGCCAGTTGCATTGTTGCAAGAGCACTAACCTCCCAGGTAAGCTTAGGGTTTAAATCACCACAAGGATCATTAGCAATAGATGCTAGGTGCACAATACAATCTACTCCATCCATAGGAACTGTATCGACATCTCTAACATCACCTTTATGTATTGATAGATTTAAATGAGGAGTAAGAAAATTTCCAAACCACTGGGTATCAAAACAAACTACATGGTGATTTTGGCTTAATAGTTTTGGAATTAATACATGACCTTTATATCCACACCCACCTGTTACTAATATTTTCATTAAGATTCTTCGATATAATTAAAAAATAATTGAATCACAAGATACACTAATCCCAATTTAAAAGATATAGTTTAGTGTTTAGAAGAGCCCATGAACTAATGAGTATATTGCACTTTTAGTCATAACATTATGCAAAAGCTCTTTATGTTGATGCGCGAGATCTTTACTAAGGACCTGCTGAACAAAACATTAGAAAAGGAGCTTAATTTTTTTTTAATTAGATCTCTATTAAAGTATTAGTTAAAATGTATTTTATGCGACAAGAGACTGTAATAGAAAAAAAATTAGAAAGTGAAGGACTTGTAATTGTTGACAGCCTATCTCATGAATCTTGGGAAGAATTCAACAAAATAATTTGCACTGAATTAAGTTCAATCTTAGAACTAGACTTTAAAGATAAAACTTTAAATATTTCTAATCTTAATGAGAAAAGGATGAAAACTTTCAGAAAGTTAAATGAAGTTTCTGATTGGGATCAAAAATATGCTTCTCTTGGTTATAAATATTTAGAACAAATTTTGGGGCCAGATATCCTAATTCAAAGGAAATTAAACTTATCAGTCCAGCTTCCAAATGACAAGACTTCAATGCTTGGAATTCATGCAGATACTTTGTCTGGACAATCACCATTTGAAATTGTAATGTGGACGGCATTTACTGAAGTTTTTGGAACTAATGGGATGTTTTACTTTGATCGACAAACTTCTAAAAAAATGTTTGCTGAAATGATGAGCTCTGAGAATGAAGGACTTGAATATTTAAGGAAGAAGTATTGGAAGCATGTTAAATTTTTGAAAATGATGCCTGGCCAAGTTGCCATATTTACAGGTACAATTTTTCATGGTAATGTTATTAATTCAACAAATATTCCAAGAGTTTCAATCAATTGCCGTTTTAAAAATTTATTTTCTCCTCAAGGAGAAACCCAGTCGGTTGATAGAGGCGGCTCTATTTTTTATAAGAAACTTCATGAAAGTGCTATTACTAGAATTGGTCATGAATATCTTCAAAGAAAAGTCAAATTTTGATATATCATGGTTATGTAACTTCTAGAATGTTTGGTGGCATAAGCATGCCTGTTCCAGCTCAAAATAGTTGTATTCGTGAATATATTAAAAATAATCAAGGAAGTTATATTCTTCCTGCACTAGAGAGTCATTTTGATAATTGTTATCATCAATTATTTAACATAGCCAATACAATGCCAAGTGGCCAGTCAATAATTATGTATTCATTAAGTATGATGCCTAAAGAAAAAAAATTAGATATGTTACTTTCTATTTGTAATGAGCGACAAATATCATTTACATTTGTATTGGAGGCATTTGAAAGTAAACCAAATTTTGAAAACTTGATTTATGAGTTGGAGGCCTTAGATATGCATAAATATATTTCAAACTATGAAGACATTAAACCTTTTTTTAATCTTGATTAGATCTAATTTATTTCTTTATTTCGTTCTTTCTTTTAACTACTAATCTTTTAATATTTAACTAAAAACTATTTTGAAAAATAATACTTTAATTATTGGTGCAAGCTCAAAATTATCATATCAATTTATTGAAAAATATGGTGCTCAAAATGCCAATTTTTTTGGTATTAGTTCTAAATTTAGTAATGTTTTTTCAGATTTAAATATAACTATTTTTAATTATTTAAATTTTTCTGATTTAAAGGCAATAAATTTTGACGAAGTATTAATATTGGCTTCGAGACTTCCAAGTGAAAATATAGCATTAAAATCTTTTTTAGAAACAAATACCAATATTATGAATGTCTTGAAAGAGGTATTAATTTCAAATAGTAAAAATACTAAAATCACATTCATTTCAAGTTATGCAGTCTATAACCCATTAGAGAGTTTCTTAGATGAAAATTCAGAAACTTATATCGATAATGACTATGCTAACTCTAAGTTAGAAATGGAGAAAGACCTAGCTAATTTTGCCAAGAATCATAATTTTAATTTATTGATATTGCGAATGCCAGTGCTTTTATATAAAGGTGTAAAAACTAATTTTCTTGGAGGTCTTCGAGATGCAATAAAAAATAATACTATTGCAAAATTATCCAACCCAAGCTCAGCCCTTTCTTTAGTGTTTGATGTTGAAAATATTGTTAAACTTGTTAAGGCAGATTGGGAGGCTTTAATTCTTATAAATTGTTCATCAATGCCTGATATAACTTTCTCTGATATTGGAGTATTAGCTAAAGGTTATGGACTATCAAAACTTCAATGGGTTGAGGGCAATAGACCTTCTCAAAGAGTTGATTCATCTAGATTATATGCAATTTTGGGAGAGTTGCCTTCAGCGAAGAAAATTGTAAAAAACTGGCTTAAAGAAGAGTTTCTAAATGCTAAATAAAACTATCATTTCTGAGATCCACGATATCCTTTTATAAGATCTCTATCAGATAAAGTAGAATTACTTTTCTTGCCAAAAAAATAATAACCTGAAGCAGAATCATAAGAGCCTTCTTTATCAATTAAATAGTGATCAAAATATTTCCAGAAAAAAGATGCAAAGGTAGTAAGGTATATTATCAGTTTCCTCATTATTTTTGACTTTGTAAATGCTAAAAAGAAATATTGGATTGACCATGCAAGAGCCATTCCGGGGCCGCAAACAGCACCACTTTCAATTTCTTCAAATCTTCTAAATAGCCTTCGATGGCCCAAATGAGTAAAGCGAGTAAAATCAAAACGTCCCATATGCACTTGTTGCATAAAAGGAGTCTCTGAATAAACTATTCCATTATCTTTTAATATTCTATGTATTTCCTCAACACACCTGTATGGGTCTACGACATGCTCAAGAACAGCTTGAATAATAACACCATCAAAAGTTTTATTTTGAAATGGAATATCATGTCCATCAAATATTATCATCGTTCTGGATCCAAAAGAAACATCACCCTCTGTAAGCTCTACTTCTTTTGAATTAATCAAGCACTCCATACCATTTCCAGTTGCCTCACCACCAATAACTAATACATTTCTAGTAGCTGAGTTATCAATAAGCATTTTAAGAAAATTTTTGTAATTTTTTTCTGCTTTTATGTTTTTTCCAATTTTTGGTAAAAGTTTCGACTTGAAATTAGAAAAGCTGCCTTTTTTACTAACAGGCAAAGTAGTTGAAGTACGATTAATAAATGTATTTAAACTAAAAATACTATTATCTTCATTTATCAAAATTGGAATACCATCTACTTCAGGATATTTAGCACCACATTTTAAATTTTCACAACTATAGATGCTATTTCCAATATTGATCTTTGACTTACATTTTGGACATACTAAATTTTGTGATATTTTTTTATTAGTAAGCATATTTTATGATTTTAATCATTTAAAACTTTATCATAGACTTTTTTATAAACAGCAACTCCTTTTAAAAGATCAAAGCAATCAATTGCATACTCTCTTAATTGAGTTTTTGTAATATTATTTGATAAGGCTTTATTTAGGGCTATTTTATATGTCTCAATTTGGTTTTTATCTATTAGATATCCAGAGTTATCATATTTATTTATAAAATAATCAACATCACCAGTATTCTTTTCACACACAACTGGAAGACCACAAGCCCAGTATTCACCCATCTTTGTTGGACTTCTTCCTATTGTAGAGTAAGATTTTTTATAATTTATTACTCCAATGTCCCCTGCGATTAAATAACGATGAACGTCAGAGTAGTTACAACTTTTAATTCTTACATCATTTATAGAAACTGCACTTTTGTTAATTTCAGATGTAATATAGTTAGAATCTGTGCGAGATAAAAGCAAAATTTTTGTACTAATATTTAATTTCTGAGAGGTTTTATATAGATTAATAATAATATCCATATCATAATTGCCTCCAAGTGATCCACTATATACAATTACAGTGTCATCAATCTCTATATTCAGCTCTGCTCTTACACTTCTTCTGATGTTAATATCAAACGGTTTAAAAATATCAAAATCAACGCATGTGGGTATTATGCTAATATCATTTTTAGGTTTTAATCTTTTCCGAACAATTTCTTCATAGCCAGATTTTGTTAGAGAAATGGCATGATTACTATGTTTAAAAAGTTTAGTTTCTAAGTTTTTAAAATATAAGTAAATAGGAGTATATATTTTAGAGCCCCAAGAGCCACTTTCTTTTTTTTCATCAGCCCACCAGCCCCTCATATCAAATATTAATTTGGCCTTGTATCTGTTTTGTAAAAGTAGTGCAATACTGCCAATTGCACTACTTCTGCAATGAATTAAATCATAAGTATTAATGTCACCATATTGTTTAGCTTTTTTCCATCCAAGGTAGAAGTCATAAATAGTAGATATTATTTGAGGTTTTTTGTGATATTGAATGGGTAACCATCTAATATCTAGATTTTTAATTTCTTTATTTATGTGATTTTTTTGCTCATTGTACGTATTTAATTTTTCATATCCTATAATATCAAAACTAAAATATTTTGAGAGATATTTGATATATGAAAGAACTTGAGATTGTCCAAGAGGATCAGTCAAGCCGTCATACATGATAAATAAGATTTTTGGTTTTTTATTTAGATCTCTCATATTTTAAAATTGCTTAAAGTTGAAATTATCAATTGATTTATGTGAAATTCTAAAGTAAATAATTAATTTTTTGTAGATTAATTCTATATTTA
>Ga0209482_1001603_pt1 | contig 15198 bp, 16 predicted proteins | sample CoawatmetaG10DNA_FD_187512 | JGI IMG/M metagenome (GOLD analysis project Ga0209482, IMG submission 187512) | Marine microbial communities from the West Antarctic Peninsula - Coastal water metaG104-DNA (SPAdes) (version 2) | ecosystem: Environmental > Aquatic > Marine > Coastal ...
ATTCATATCTGCACAATAACCATATAAATGGACAACAACTATAGCTTTTGTTTTAGGAGTTATGCATTTTTGAATAGTTTCAGCAGAAACAACTCTAGTTGGTAAATCAATATCTGCCCAAACTATTTTGGCGCCTTTTTTTAAAAAAGGATAGGCTGATGCAGTATATGTATGAGAAGGAATAATTATCTCATCATTAGCTTTAAACTGGCACAATTGAGCTGCAATTTCTAAAGCACTTGTGGCATTATTTAAAGCAAACGCATTAGTAGTACCAGTATATCTAGCAAATTTCTCTTGAAAAGATTTTTGAAATTTTCCTTGTGTAAGAGGAGTTGCTGACTCCATTACTTCAAGAACTGTTTTAATTTCATCTTGATTATATTTATGAGCACGCCCACTAAAAGGAATTTTAAACAACACTACTTACATCTCCTTAAATAATTCGATAACTTTGTCTTTTGTAAGTATATTTTGAAAATCAACACCTAAAGCATTAGTTAGTGGCTTATCATGAATAATTGTAGACTCATATAATTTAGTATACTGATCATCAGTTAGATTCTGACAAATATTTTTTGGTATTTCTATGTTTTGTCTTTCTACCATCTCCCAAAATTCAGCATACTCCTTTGGATAGAACTCACTCATAGCTCTCATTGTTATACAATTTGCAACACAATGATGGATATTTAGTACTACACTCAGCCCTGCTGAGAAAGGATGAATAACTCCTACATAACTAGTCGCTATTGCACAACCACCCAAATATGATGCGACCATTAATTTGGAACGATTCTCCTCGCTCATCATATCATTACTCATAAAAATCTCTCTACATAAATTGATTGTTTGCTGAGAATATGAGTCTCCAATTGGGTTTCTATACGAGCCATTTAAAGACTCAATACAATGAATATAAGCATCCATCCCAGTATAGAAATACTGATTTTTAGGAACAGTTTTAGTAAGTTCAGGATCAAGAATGAGTTGATCAAAAACTGTAAAGTCGCTATTCATTCCCAACTTGAGACCAGTTTTTTTATTTGTCAGTACACACGTTCTAGTTGCTTCTGAACCAGTGCCTGATATAGTAGGCACGCCAACTTTATAAATACCAGGTTTTTTTAGTAAATCCCAACCTTGGTAGTCTTCAGATTTACCTCCATTAGTTATGAGGTTTGAAATAGCTTTAGCAACATCCATGGTCAAGCCACCTCCCATACCAATAATAACTGCAGGATCTTTTAAAGAATTTTTTAATAGAAGATCATAAAGCTGATTAATATAATCTGTTGATGGTTCATCCTTTGTTTGAATAAAATAAACCTGATCATCATCCCTTATATCAAGATGATTTAAAATTTCATTATTATTTTCAAAATAATCATCAATTAAAAATATTGCGTTGCTATGTTCTATTTTTTTTACATATGAAATACTTTTAGATAGCTCCTTTAAAGCTCCAATACCAATATTGTATCGACTTACATTACGAACATTTTTTACACCAGTGTTCAAATTAGTGATCATAGATTTAAAAGAGTTAGGTTAGAGAAAAATCAAGAAATATCTTTTATAATTTTAACTTGTAAACTTAAGCACTAAAGAAATTATTTTATTAATATCATTATCGCTTAAACTTTGATGAATTGGAAGATTGAGAGTTCTATTAGATGCAAACTCAGTATTTGGGAAAGATAATGAATTGTCAATATTAAAATATTTAACTTTATTCAAAGGCCAATATCTAAATGTTGTATAAACACCATTTTCTTTTAAAAAAGCAGCCAATTCATCTCTATTATCAACCTGTATCCAATAAAAATAATATGAATTTGTACAATCTTTAAATAATTCAGGAGGTGTTTTGATTCCTTCTTGATTAAAAAATGCATTGTTGTAGCTATCATAAATTTCTTTTCGCTTACTAATAAAGCCATCAAGTCGATCAACCTGAATCGTTCCAATTGCAGCAGTAATATTATTCATTATTGATCTTCTTCCAAGCTGATTAATTTGAACCTCCCACCAAATTCCCTCTTCATCGCTCGATTTATCAATACCACTAGAGGAACTAACTGGAAGACCTAAATAACATAACTCTTTAGCAGTTTTAATTAACTCCGATGAATCTATGTAAACCATTCCTCCATCACCTGTTACTATCATTTTCATTGCATCAAATGACCATAGTCCCATATCACCGAGTGTTCCACAGGCTTGGCCTTTATAAAAACTCCTTACTGCACAGGCACTATCTTCAATAAGAAAGATATTATTATTTTTTGCAAGCGCAATAATGCTATCCATTTCACAAGGGTGTCCCCCATAATGATTTAAAACAATTGCTTTTGTTTTAGAGGTAATTTTTTTAGAAATTGCTTCGGCAGTAGCATTTAATGAATACTTGTCAACATCACATAAGACTAGCTTAGCACCAGAATCAATTACCATGCTTCCAACAGCGATAAAACTAATTGTAGGTACAATAATTTCGTCACCAATACCAAAATCAAACACTTTAGCAGCAAGAAATAATCCCTCAGTACAGGAGTTTAATGAAAAAAAGTTATTAGGACTTTGATTTAAACTTAATGCAAATTTATTTTCAAATTCCTTGACATATTCACCACGACCAATCCAATTAGATTCAAAAACTTTTTTAATTTCATCTAATTCTTTTTCCCCTAATGAGGGTTGAAATATATTAATCATAGAGGATCCACTTAGTCATAAAAATCTGCATTTATAAAATCACAGCCAGCTTTATCTTTATCAGAAACTAGCGGCTTTGAACCCTTTAAATTCCAATCAATACTTAAATCTTTATCATCCCAAAGAATACAGCGCTCTAAATTAGGCTCAAAGTACTCAGTAGTTTTGTAAAGAAAATCAGCACTATCGCTTAAAACTATAAATCCATGGGCCATTCCTGGTGGAGACCATAATTGTAGATTATTATTATTACTTAAAATTATTGAAAAATACTCACCAAAAGTAGGGGAGGACTTTCTTATGTCAACAACAATATCTAAAACTGCTCCATTTACAACCCTAAGTAACTTTCCCTGAGGCTTTATTATCTGATAATGCAATCCTCTCAATACATTTTTTGAAGACCTTGAATGATTATCTTGAACAAATTTCGCATCAATGCCTGACTGTTCTAAAAGGGCATTTTCATTCCAACTTTCGAAAAAATAACCACGGGTATCTTTATAGATATTAGGTTTAATTACTAATACATCGGAAATATTGGTTTTCTGAATTTTCATCAAAAAATCTTATTTATAATTAAATCTCTCAAGTATTGCCCATAATTACTTTTATCATAAGAAATTGCTATTTTTTCAAGCTGCCCTAAAGAGATCCAACCATTTCTCCATGAGATTTCTTCTAGACAAGCAATTTTAAGGCCTTGTCGCTTCTCAATAGTTTGAACAAATTGAGAAGCCTCAAGAAGTGAATCATGTGTACCAGTATCTAGCCATGCCATTCCTCTTCCCATAACTTTTACATCTAACATGCCTCTTTCAAGATAATTTTGATTTACGCTTGTTATTTCTAACTCACCCCTTGAGGATGGTTTAATTGATTTAGCAATATCAACTACATTATTGTCATAAAAATATAGCCCAGTAACTGCATATGAAGATTTTGGATTTTCTGGTTTTTCTTCAATGGATAAGGCTTTACCATCCTTACTAAATTCCACGACACCATAACGCTCAGGATCTCTAACTGGATAAGAAAATACTGTCGCTCCATCGGTTTTTTTTGCTGCATCAAATAATAACTCAGAGAAATTATGTCCAAAAAAAAGATTATCACCTAAGATTAAAGAACAAGAATCGCCATTAATGAAGTCCTCACCTATTATGAAAGCCTCAGCCAAGCCCCCTGGAAAGTCTTGAATTTTATAATTTAAATTTATACCTAAGTTTCTCCCATCGCCTAGTAAATCATTAAATCTAGATGTATCCTGTGGCGTAGAAATAATCAAAATATCCTTAATGCCAGCTAACATTAAAGTGCTTAAAGGATAATAAATCATAGGTTTATCGTAAACAGGTAGCATTTGTTTTGAAACTATCTTAGTTACTGGGTAAAGTCTTGTTCCAAAACCTCCTGCTAAAATTATTCCTTTCACAATTTTTTCCCACTTATGTTTCTAATATTATTTTTCAAACCAAGCCTTTCTTTCTGATAACTTCCGTCAAGGACATTACTATACCAATCATTATTATTTAAATACCATAGGATAGTTTTTTTTAGTCCAGTTTCAAAGGTATTGGCCGGAGACCATCCAAGTTCTTTCTGAATTTTACTGGAATCAATTGCATACCTTTTATCATGACCTGGCCTATTAGCTACAAAAGAAATAAGTTGACCATAGGAATCAATCCCATTTGGATGATTTGGTTGAAGCTCATCTAAAAGATTACAAATTGCTTTTACAACTTCATAATTTGTTTTTTCATTATTACCACCAATATTATATATTTCTCCAACTTTACCTAAAGTTGCAACTGCAAGTAAAGCGTCAACATGATCATCAACAAAGAGCCAATCTCTAATATTTTTTCCGTCCCCATATATTGGTAAACTCTTTCCTTCCAATGCATTTAATACCATAAGAGGTATTAATTTTTCCGGAAATTGGAATGGACCATAGTTATTTGAACAATTTGACAGTAAAACTGGCAAATCATATGTTCTATTCCATGACACAACAAGATGATCAGATGATGCTTTCGATGCTGAATATGGTGAACTTGGATCATATGCAGTATTTTCTGTAAATAGCCCACTTTCACCTAAACTTCCATAGACTTCATCAGTTGAGACATGATGAAACCTAAAACTCTCTTTTTCATTTACATTTAATAACATCCAGAAGTTCCTTACTGCTTCTAGTATTGTATAAGTTCCAACAATATTTGTACTAATAAAAGCACTAGGATCGTCTATTGATCTATCAACATGAGACTCAGCAGCTAAATGTATCACAATATTTGGCTTAAATTCGTTTAAGGTATTAGAGAATAATTGAGAATCTAATATATCCCCCTTAATAAAATGATAATTTTTATTAGTGTGAACTTCTAACAGGGATTCAAGATTTCCTGCATAAGTAAGATTATCATAATTCAAAACCGAATAGTTTTGATTAGATAATATGCGTTTAATAAGAGCAGATCCAATAAAACCAGCTCCCCCAGTTATTAAAAATCTTAATTTTAAATCTTTAGTCTTATCTTTCATATCCGGAATATTTATACATATTTTTATGAATTAGAAAGAATAGTAACTGTTTAAGTAATTATTAGTCGAATAAAACTATAAAGTTTAAGTTATGTTACCATTTAATAAAAAAAAATTACAACTCTCTCGAACTGTAAACCATAGAATCAAATTTACTTTAAAATTAAATATAATTATATTTGATCACATTAAAAGTGGTCATTTATTTATGAATCTAACTCACAATGCTAATTTATGTCTGACTCAATTAAACAATCTAAAAGTATTAATCAACCCATAAATATCATTTGTATGAAGTGGGGAAACAAATTTCCAGTCGAGTATGTAAACCGTCTATACTCAATGGTTTCAAATAATCTTGATGTCGAGTTTAGATTTGTATGTTTTACGGAAAATTCTATAGGGATTAGAAGCGAAGTAGAGATACAAGAGCTGCCTGAACTAGAGCTTCCACCTGGTTCACCAGAACGTGGTTGGAGGAAACTAACTGTATTCAAAAAAAACTTTGGTGGTCTTTCTGGGCCAACACTTTTTCTTGACTTAGATGTTGTAATCGTTGGAAACCTGGATGTATTCTTTAGCCAGCCTGGTGATTTTTTAATTGCACACGATAAAAAGAATTCAAAGAAGAGAGAGGGTAACTCCTCAGTTTTTCGTTTTAAAATTGGAAAATATGCACATATTCTGGACTATTTTGAGAACAACTCTGCACAGGTAAAAAATGAGGTGCGCCATGAGCAGGCCTATCTGTCACGTGAAATTTATAAACTTGGTGAATTAAATTTTTGGACAGACGACTGGGTCCCAAGTTTTAAGTACAAATGTTGCCCATCCTGGATTAAGTCATGGTTTGTAGCGCCCTCAATACCTAAGGGAGCTCGTGTTATTTTGTTTCATGGCTTACCTAATCCACCTGAGGCGATTAAAGGCCATAGTGGAAAATGGTATCGACATATAAAGCCATCTCCATGGATTACAAACTATTGGATAAATAATGCATAAAAGATACGAAAAGGGATTAAAAACTGGAAATATTTATCTAGTGCAATTAAACTTCAGAGTATTAAAATGATAATTTTAGATCGCTCAAAACTAATCCTAAATTTTAACCAAATATCGGAGAGATTATATAGATGAAGAAACCAGTTAAAGATATGGCACTGATGCAATCAGACTCTGAAAATATAGTGTTATTTTATCCTCATGTATCAGATCTGGCTAAAAAATCAGTTATGGAAACTCTTGATTCTCGCTGGATTGGCCATGGCCCAAAAGTTAAAGTTTTTGAAGAAAATTTTAGTAAAAAATTTGGCGCTAATTCTCCTGCAATTGCAGTTGGTTCTGGTACTGATGCTCTACATTTGTCATACATTTTGGCTGGCTTAAAGTCAGGTGATGAAGTTATTGCGCCTGTTTTTACATGTACAGCAACAAATATTCCTTTACTGTATATGGGTGTTAAGATTAAATTTGCTGATATAGATGTTGATACTATGAATATTGATACTAACCATGTGCGCCAACTTATGAGTGATAAAGTTAAAGCAATTATTTGTGTGCATTATGGTGGACTTCCTTGTGACATGGATGAATTAAAAAGTATTGCTAATGAATGGAATATTCCCATCATTGAAGATGCGGCTCATGCAGTTGGTGCTAAATATAAAGGAGTTGATATTGGTAGTATTTCAGATTTCACTATGTTTTCATTTCAAGCAATTAAGCATATAACCACTGGTGATGGAGGTATGGTAATTATCAAAGACCATGAGCTGGTTGATAAAGCTGAACGACTTCGATGGTTTGGTATTGATAGAAAGGCTAAACAAGCAGGTATTTGGGAAAATGATATTACTGAAATTGGATACAAGTACCAGATGACTGATATTGCCGCAGCTCTTGGTATTGCTTCACTGGATGAGTTTGATGAGCAGTCAAAACTGCGTAAAAAATTATTTAAGACCTACTCAGAAGAGCTAGCTAATTGCTCTAGATTGAAGCTTGTAGGTTGTGGTTTTAAAGATCGAGAACATGCGGCTTGGTTATTTACTGTTTTAGTTGAAGACCGTTATAAATTGCAAGAAAAATTACGCGATAACAAAATTGAAAGCAACCAAGTACATTTTCGTAATGATAGGTATTCAATTTTTAAAGAATTTATTGATGGAAAAAAATTTCCACACATGGATAAAGTTGAAGATAATTACTTAGTTTTACCATTACATACAAATATGACAGTTAAAGACGTAATGAAGGTATGCTCTATAATACAAAGTGGGTGGTAATTCAAAACTATGAGCAGTATTAATTTTATTCTTATTTCAGTTTTTACTGTTTATATTGGCTCTGGGTTAATTAGGCATATTATTAAATATACTCAATACAAAGTATGGTGGAAAATTGCACAAAAATAAAGAAATAGTCGAGTAAGCTATGGAACATACTAGTCACTTAGATATTGGTTGTAACGCTAACCCAAGGAATCCTTTCAATGCTGAACAGCTCTATGGAGTAGATATAATTGACTTGGAAACTAATCAGTTCAATTACCGTAAATGTAACTTAATATATGATGTACTTCCCTTTCCTGAATCAAGCTTTGAATCAGTATCAGCATATGATTTTTTACAAATTGTACCAAGAAACGCCATTATTAATGATACTGGGGTATTTCCATTTATTCATGTAATGAATGAAATTTATAGAGTATTAAAACCTGGAGGAATATTCTATGCTATTACCCCTGGATACCCAAGAAATGAGGCTTTTGTAGACCCCACTTCTGTTAACTTTGTAACAAAAAAGACCCATACATACTTCCTCGGTCCAAAATACAAAGCTCGCATGTATGGCTTTCAAGGAAAATTTAAAATTGTCAGGAAGGTTAAGTGGATAAAATTAACTCAAGAAACTAGAAATGATAGGTGGTTTATAAAAGTACTGAAAAATATTTTTTACACTATTTACTTTACTAAAAAATCCCATTTGATTTGGGAGTTTCAAGTACTTAAAGATGAGTCAAGTCATGATTAATTTACTTATGTTTATGATATATTCACGTTAGTTTGCCCCCTAGTAAATAAACTCATAGGGTTTATGAAAATGCTTCCAGTCATTATTTAAGGAATATTAAAGTGAATAAGGTAGATTTATCTATAATTATTGTTAACTATAAATGCTGGGAAGTCCTGGCTAGGTGTATAAATTCATTTAATAAATTCAAGCCAAATATAAATTACGAAATTATAGTTGTAGATAATGACTCTCAAGATGGTAAATTTAATAACTTTCAGCAACAATTCAATGAAATCAAGCTTATTGCCAATAAGGGTAATTATGGCTTTTCAAACGCATGCAATCTAGGGGCAAATAACGCTAAAGGTGGGTACTTACTATTCTTAAATCCAGATGTAACTCTTACTAGTAGTCCTGCTATAGATGAAATGTTCAGTTTTGCCAAGGCTAATAAAATTGTAGGTATTACCTCTTGTAGGACTATTTACCCTAATGGCAAACGAGAAAGAGAAATTGCATTTCTGAATCCATGGTTAACTATAGGATGGCTTCGTGCAATATATAAATTTGTATTATTTCAAAAAATTTCCAGAAAATTTCCAGAGAATAAAAATATTTGGTACCCAGAATGGGTTGCAGGCTCTGTAATTTTAATACAAAAAGATTTTTTTAAGAAAATTGGAAATTGGAGTGAAGATAAATTTTGGATGTACTCTGAAGATCCAGATATATGCTTAAAAGCAATTAAAAATGGGAAAAAAATTGCCCTACTTAGAAATATCGAACTCAAACATCAGCATGGAGGATCTTCTAGGAGGAACACTAAAACTACTGCCATTACAAAATCGGAAGTAGTTACATCTAGCCATGTTTTTATCCATACACATACTTTAGGTATAAATAGAATAACCTTGCACCTTGTAATTATGGTCAATACCTTAATATCATGGATATTGCGAACTTTAATCACGTTACCTTTCTTTTGGAAAGGATTCTTTAGAGCAAACTTATTTACTCTTATTGCAATTATTAAGTATTATCTAAGCGTATTGATTCGTTGGACATGGAAAAGCAAAAGGTTAAAAAAAAATGAGTCGTAGGGATAAAACTAGGTTCGAAAAATGGTTCTCATTAATTAGGCATAAAAGGCGTTCTGGAGCGATAGAACTTTCAGATCAAATAACAACTGACTTTTCCCAACAGAAACAAGCAATTATTGATGGATGTGAAATTCGTTACACACATGGTAGCTCTGATAAATTAGAAGAGCATTTTACTGCCCTAAGAGACGAGTTTGTTGGTCAAAGTGAGCTTTGCTATACCCATGCAAAAATTATTGTACTTATTAGACGTGATTTTGAGTCAAAAAATCACTTTGCACTTTTTGAAAAAATCTGGAAAGAAGAAAAGGATTACTTAGTAAAAAACTTAAACACGCGCTGGCTTATATCTGCCACCGATACCTTTGCAGATTTTTCAAAAGATGATTCTACTAAGAGTCTCTCACTAGCGTGCTCTTGTCTCATAAATACCGTAAAACTGCAAGAAAGTGAGCGTTTTATTACTAATCTGGATGATAATTTAGATGATAAGGAAAAAATTGCTAGACTAGATAATGAAGAAAGAATTCCTTTATTTGATGGCACATCTGTCTTTAAACTCGGAACAGATGACACCCTCAGAAATATGCGATGGAGAATTGATAAAGCAGCAAAAATAAATACTGCTGGTGAGATTCTTCTCGAAATTTTCTTACGCTTACAAAAACATGACACTGTATTTAAACGATTTAAAGATAAGCATAAGAGAAGTAAAACAGGTTGGTGGTAAGTGCAAATATTTGTTATTAATTTATCTAGTGCTGTCGATCGCCTTAAGCTACAAAAAGATCAGTTAACTGAACTAGGCCTAGATTATGAAATTCTAGATGCGACTTCAATTAGTGACATTAATGAAGCTACTTATAAAAAACATTACTTTGACTGGCAAAGGCCTTTAAAAAAAACTGAAGTTGCTTGTTATTTTTCACATAGATCAGCCTGGGATAGGGTAGTAAAAAGCAGAAAACCTGCGCTTATATTAGAAGATGATGCAATTTTATCAAAGGTCCTTCCAGAACTTCTAATCAATCTTAGAAACATTAAAAATACTGACCTAATTAATTTAGAAAATAGGAGTAGAAAAAAATTTGTTTCAAACTCACATTTAGAAATTGGATGCAACTCAAAACTACTTAGGCTATATCAAGACAGAACTGGTGCGGCAGGCTATATATTATGGCCATCAGGAGCAAAAAAACTCATAAAATTTGAAAAAAATAAAGGGATTGGACTGGCTGACGCTCATATAAAAGGATGTTATTCACTTGTAGCATATCAGGTTGAGCCAACCCCAATTATTCAGCTAGATCAATGCAAAGATTATGGTGTTATTAATAGTTATACAAATATTAGTTCAAAATCTACTGTTAGTAGTGAGCAGAATTATAGGGGTGGCACCTATTTTATTTTAAAGAGACTACTCTCTCAAATAAGGCTAGCTTTTTGGCAGCTACTAATATTAACTAAATCAAAAAGACGCTATATATTAATTAAAACTAGTGATTTCAATGACTAATAGAGTATTAAAACATTTTAGGTTTGGACCAACCTTTGCTCAGATTAATAGAACTTTGCGTAGCAGACGTAAAGCTATTAAAAAAATTGTAACTTTATATAAAAAATTTGGTCTAGTGAGTAATGGGTGCAGCCTATGTGAAAGTAATAACTTCACATTAGTTAGTGAGGGTGATCGCTATGGCTTTGATCTTAAAAAACAATTTTGTAATGAATGTGGACTAATTCAGACGTATCCTTCAGTTTCAAAAGAATTTCATGAGGAGTTTTATAGCTATCACTACCGACCTCTATATCTTAAAAGTGAAGTGGTCGACTATCAGGATGTTGTTAAAGAGCAAAACGATAAGGCAAAAAAATACTTAGATTATTTTATTAGTAATGGGCTTTCAGAAAAGTTAGCTGACTTATCTATCATTGAAATAGGTTGTAGTTCAGGTGGCACGATTAATGGTTTAAAAAAAGCCGTGAGGTCAGTTCAAGGATGTGACTTAGATATTAAAGCAATTAGATTTGCTCAAGAGAATTTTAAAATAGAAGTTGAAGTTGGCATGTATCCGTTATCACTACCTAATGGTCCAAAACTATTTATCCTATCTCATATATTAGAACATGTATTTAATCCACTTGAGACTCTTAAAGAAATCAGGTTATTAATGAATTCTGGTGACTATTTATTTGTTGCAGTTCCAGGTATTAATGGTGTGAAAAAAGGGGATTATAAGCATGATTTAAGGAGATATTTTCACATAGCTCATGTAACTGATTTTTCAGCAAGCACTCTAATAAATATAGCTAATTTTTCTGGTTTTAAATCAATCAATACAGATGAAGAAATAAATGGTTTATTTATTGCAGATGAGATAAAAAATTGGAAAAAAAATAATCAAGATTCAATTGAGAATATTCAGTCAATTGAAAAAACATATAAGGGAATCTTTCCGCACTTATAAAGAGTAACCATTATTAGAATGAAAATTATAATATTTATAATGAATCCAGATAAGCACTTTGAAAGAAGAAATGCCTTAACTAAGCTACTTGAAAAAATGCCATTTCAATTTCAATTTATAGCTATCAATGATGACGAAGAGCTAACATCTAAGGCAATTGCAATGAACCATGATTCAAAAAGAACGATTAATTCTTTTGGGAGAGACTTTAGTCGTGGTGAGTTGGCAAGTACATTAAATCACCTACTTTCATATAAAGAATTTTTAGAATCTGAGAATGAAATTGCAATTATTTTAGAAGATGATGCTGATTTTATTGTTTCTGAATTCATTATTATAGTTAAGCAGATTCTAAAAATAATTGATAAAAGAAAGCCCCAAGTATATTTATTAACACCAGTAATTTCATATTTAAATAGTAACACAATAGATTTATATGGAGATTATAAAGCTTTCAAAGTAGTTCAATCTTGGGATAGTTCAGGTTACATTATTAATCGAGAAGCAGCAGAAAAAATGATAAATGCAAATTCTAAATCATGGTTTATTGCTGATGATTGGGTCAGATATAAAAGACATGCAAATATTGATCTATTTTGTGTAATTCCAACAATTATTAAACAAAATTTAAATATGTTTAATTCAAATTTGATGGCATCTAGGAATAAAGCAACTAAGAATAGAAGCCTAAAGTATGTTTTATCTAGGACAAGCTATAAGATTATTTCTGATTTTAAAAAGTATTTTTGGCTGATACCATTTAAGGGTTACATTAGGAATAAAAATGTTTGATTTTTAATTCCTTTGATTAAAAAGTTAATTAAATCGACATACGAAGGTCAAGCATTTTCAAACTTTTACAGACTTATTAGTTAGAAGTAGAAAAAGGGATAAAAAGAATACATAAAACCCATTCATATATGTATCACCAAATAAAATATTAACCATACCAAAGCTTGCATATCCTAATGTTAGTAATATTCCTGAAATAAATATAGGATTTACACGATTTTGACTATTTGCTTTTGTAAATAGTCTCAGCGGGACAAATAACAACAACAAAAGAGCTGAAAGTAATAAAATCCCGCCATTGTAATAGTTAGTTAAGTAAGCATTATGGAGATGATTATATCTCCGCGCTATACTTCCACTCCTACTAGTGTCATTTTTAAATAAAGCTAAATTTGAGGTACGTAACCCATAACCAAAAAAAGGAACGTCATTAATATTTTCAATTGCTTTACTATACATTTTCAATCGTAACCCAACTGAACTTAAAGCATCATCTTCCAACACCCAGTTAGAAATTTCTGTATGTACAATATTTACTCTATCTTTTACAAGCTGATTCATTCCTCCAAGAGAAAGGATAATGGTAACAAAAAGCACTATAACAATTAATGGCCTTAAGGTTAATTTATTTTTTTGTTTATAATAAAAGTAAAAGTAAACACTCAACAATAATAAAAATGATAACCAAGCTCCTCTTGTGCCTGATGCGATTATTATGAAAAAACCAGATAATAATGATAAAAGGCTAAATATTTTATGTTTAGGTGACTCATGTTGGAAAAAAATAAAGACAATAAAAAATAAAGAAACTGAAAGGTTTCCAAAAATTGCAGCATTCATAACACCAGATGGCCTGCTAATTCCTAATAAAAAATCATTAATAACAATACCTCCTAGCAACAATAATGAAACTTTAACTCCAACTATAAGATAGTTAATATTAATTTTTGCTTTATACATTGCAAGTGCAATAAAAGGTGCAAATAAAAAATAAAAATCTCTAGGTATATAGTGCGCCAGCTCTTCAGCCTTTCCCGAAAAAAGCACTGATAAACATACAGCTAAAAAGTATCCAGAAGTTATATAAGAAAAAACTTTGATCTCTTTGATAGAAAATGGTGATAATTTTTGTGAAATTGCAACGTATATACCCATCATTGCAAGGGTAAGTAAAACAATATCGCCCGCAACCTGAAGTGAATTGATAACTATTGGAAAGATAAAAATTAGTACATTTACAACTTGTGAATATTTTTTTTCTATTAACAGTTCACTCATGGGTTGCTAGTATATTTTGATATATAACGGTTTTATTTTACAGGGTAACCAATTCTTTTGATGAAATGATATTTAACTTTTTGATACCCTAAGCAGGGAAGCCATTTTCTATTAGCATAGCAGTCTTTTGAGCCAACTTGAGATCCGCTGACACCATCTCAGCACAAATCTGCTGAGCTGAAACTTGAGGCCTCCACCCAAGAACTTTTTCTGCCTTTGTTGAATCTCCAAGCAACGTTTCGACTTCAAGAGGTCTAAAATATCTCTTGTCGATTTTTATAACTACATCTCCAATTGATAAAGATGGGCATTTATCGCCTTGAATTTTTCTAATAACTCCTACTTCATCCATACCTTGGCCTTCAAACTCTATTATCAATCCTAATTCTTTTGCAGACCAAAGTATAAAGTCACGAACACTGTATTGAATACCCGTTGCAATTACAAAATCCTCAGGATAATCCTGCTGCAGCATCATCCACTGCATACGTACATAGTCACGTGCATGGCCCCAGTCGCGAAGAGCATCTATATTTCCCATATACAAGCACTTTTCTAGCCCTACTGCAATATTTGTTAGCCCACGAGTTATCTTCCTTGTAACAAAAGTTTCACCTCGCCTAGGACTTTCATGATTGAAAAGAATCCCATTACACGCATAGATTCCATAGGCCTTTCTATAATTCTCAACAATCCAGAAGGCGTAGAGCTTAGCAACAGCATATGGACTTTGAGGATTAAAAGGTGTTTGCTCTGTTTGAGGGGATTCTTCAACTTCACCATACAACTCAGAAGTTGAGGCTTGATAATATCTTGTCTTTTTTTCAAGGCCCAAGATTCTAATAGCCTCCAGAATCCTAAGTGCACCCAATGCATCTACATCAGCGGTATATTCTGGACTATCAAAGCTGACAGCTACATGACTCTGAGCGCCTAAATTATATATTTCGTCAGGCCTTATTTCTTGAATAATACGAATCAGATTACTTGAATCAGTCAAGTCTCCGTAATGTAATTTTAAATTTAAATTATCGTCATGGGGATCCTGGTATATGTGATCAAGGCGCTGGGTATTGAATGAACTTGAACGGCGCTTTATACCATGCACCTCATACCCTTTCTCCAAGAGTAACTCTGCTAAATAAGAACCATCTTGTCCAGTAATACCAGTAATCAATGCAATTTTCTTTTTATTATTCATAACTTCCAATTTTAAAAACTAATCTGATCTCAATGAGTTTTTATTTTTTAAATAATAATTATAAGTAAGAGTAAGC
>Ga0209482_1001605_pt1 | contig 15193 bp, 12 predicted proteins | sample CoawatmetaG10DNA_FD_187512 | JGI IMG/M metagenome (GOLD analysis project Ga0209482, IMG submission 187512) | Marine microbial communities from the West Antarctic Peninsula - Coastal water metaG104-DNA (SPAdes) (version 2) | ecosystem: Environmental > Aquatic > Marine > Coastal ...
ACATTAGATAATAAGAAATTATTTATTTTTTTCCCACTGCCAAGCGGTGTGCATAGCAGAGTTAAAACTCATCACCGGGAACCAGCCAAGTTCATTATTAATTTTAGTATTATCTGAAAATATTTTCTCAATGTCACCAGCTCTTCTAGGACCGATCTTATAATTAATTTTCAAATTATTTACCTCCTCAAAAGAATCTACTACTTGTTTAACACTAAGCCCCTCTCCAGTACCAACATTATACACTGTTTTTGTTTTTTCTACTCCTAGTAGGTGACTTAAAGCGCTTACATGTGCTTTTGCTAAATCCACTACGTGGATGTAATCTCTTATACAAGTACCATCAACTGTATTATAATCATTACCATAAATTTGCATAACCTCTCTTTTACCAATTGCAACTTCAGTAATAATTGGAACTAAATTATTAGGCTTATCTGATGAGCATTCTCCAATGAGACACGACTCATGAGATCCAATAGGGTTAAAGTAACGAAGAGAAATACTGTTTACTTTAGTTTCATTAATTAACTTCTCACATAACTGTTTTGTTTCTCCATATGGGGATTCTGCCTTTTTAAAAGGGGCCAACTCATTAACTGGCAAAATATCTGGGCTGCCATAAACAGTGCAGGATGATGAGAATATAATATTATTAACTTTACATTCTTTCATTTTTTTTAAAACTACATCAAGAGATCCAATATTATTGTCATGGTACTTTTTAGGCTCTCTCACAGATTCTTCAACAGATTTAAATGCAGCAAAATGTATAACTCCTTCAATATCTTGTTCCTTTTGAAATAATTCACTCATTTGATTCTCATCAGTGCAATCCAATTGATAAAAAGAAATTTTTTTGCCTATGATTTTTTCAATACCCCTAATATTATTTAGTGAAGTATTGGATAAATCATCCACTATAATTGGTCTAAATCCACTATTGTAAAGTTCTACTACGGTATGAGAACCTATATAGCCAGCACCACCTGTTACTAAAATATTTTTTCTTTTCATTTAAAAAATTCTAACACTTTATTAATTATAAAATTTTGAGAAGATGTCTCAATTTCTGTATGAATCGGTAAAGATATACAGTTTAATGATAATAATTCTGTAGTAACTAAATTAACTGGTTCAACTACGTCTTTTAAAAAGACCTCTTGTGTATGTAGTGGAACTGGATAATATACCATTGACGGGATATTATTGTTTTTTAAATAGTTCATTAAATCATCTCTTCTTCCGTCTATAACTTTTAAAGTATATTGATGGTAAACATGGGTTGAATTATTAATAACTGAGGGGATCTGCAAGCCTTTAACGTCTTTGAAAGCTGTATTGTAATTATTCGCCATTATGTTTCTAGCTTTATTATAATCCTCTAAATATTTTAATTTTATATTTAAAACAGCAGCCTGGATACTATCTAGTCTAGAATTACAACCAGCTATTTTGTGATGGAATTTTTTAGTTTCTCCATGACTAGCAATCATACTTATTTTTTTAGCTAGCGCATCATCATTGGTGAAAATCGCTCCTCCATCTCCATAGGCTCCTAAATTTTTAGTTGGATAAAAAGAAGTAGTTCCAATATTTCCCATTGTACCGGTATACTTTTTTTCTCCATTAGAAAAAGTATACTTACAGCCAATAGACTGTGCATTGTCTTCAACTACTTTTAAATTGTGTTTTCTAGCTAATTTAAGTAAAGATTCCATATCAGAGGACTGACCATACAAGTGAACTACAACTATAGCTTTTGTCTTTTTGGTAATTAAAGGCTCAATCAATTCAGAAGTTACATTAAATGTATTTGGATCAACATCGCAAAATACAGGCTTAATTCCAAGTATTGCAGCTGCCCCAGCAGTCGAAACATAAGTCCAAGATGGGCAAATAATTTCATCGCCCGGCTTAAGCCCTAGAGCCATAAACGCAATTTGAAGAGCATCTGTTCCATTTGCACATGGAATAACATTTTTTACCTTTAAATATTCTGATAGATTATTACTAAATTCTTGCACAATAGGTCCGTTAATAAACTTTCCTTGCTGTAACGAATTAGTAATACTTTGATTTATTTGGTCCTTTATCTTTTCATATTGACCAACTAAATCAACCATTAAAATATTTTTATCACTCATTTTTAACTCAAATTATTTCTAACTAAAACGGATATTGTTTTACCATCTGCCTTGCCAGCTAATTTTCCAGAAACCACTCCCATTACTTTACCCATGTCTTTCATGCCTTCAGCTTCTAGACTAGCGATAGTTTCTTTAACAACTAATTCAATTTCAGATTCTGACATTGCAGCAGGTAAAAATTTACTAATAACCTCTACTTCTTCCAATTCTGGCCTAGCTAAATCTTCTCTGTTTTGTTTACTAAATATGTCTGCACTATCTCTTCTTTGTTTTACTAACTTTTGAAGTAACTTCATTTCATCTTTCTCGCTCATTTCAGAGGAACTTCCTATTTCCGTTTTTTGAATAATTAAGGCAGATTTAACAGCCCTTAACGCTCTTAGACCTACTTGATCTTTAGATCTCATAGCGTCTTTCATAGCGGTCATAATTTTTTGTTCTAAGCTCATATTTATTTATTATTTAATCTACGTTGTCATGTAAGAACGAATTATTCGTTCTTAATTGTATATCATCATTTTCATCTAAATTTAAAGTTAACCTAGATTCATTGTTATCCGAAGAGTGATTAACTTCTTCCAAATCAATCCCTAACCTTTTATAAGCAGGTTCTTTTTCGATATCCTCAATTTTAGAGTTATTAAACTTATAGTTAAATTCCTTCATCTTAAGTCTTCTTTCTTTAGACCTTTGCAGCTGTAAATCAGCTATTGGGCTATTTAATGGATCAATTAGTTTTTCATCTTTTAAAGAAACTATTGTTTCATTTTCAAGTTCATTATCTTTTTTTATTAATTCCATATTAGATTCCTTTTCAATAAGCACATCCATCTCAAAATCTTCGCTATTTTCTTTTAAGAGTGGCTCTATAACGATGTGATCACTTAATTCATGAATCACTTCTCCTTCTGAATTTGACTCTTCAGTGCTAACTAGTTCAATATAATCAACTACCTCAATTTCATTTACATCAATAATTGGCTCGTCTTTTATTTCAGCTTCTATTAACTCTTCACTATTTTCAACTTCTGTTGTTGATGTATCATCAAATAGAGACCAATCAAATGTTGGAGAAAAATCTTCCTGATTATCTTCTTCAACTTCATTTTGAATTAAACTCGTTTCTTCTTCATTTATAGCTATATCATTTGTGACAATCTCATAAGCTTCCACCTCAATACTTTTTATATTATCATTAGTAACTAGTATATCTTCATTAATGATTAATTCATCTTCTTCTAAGACATGAATAATTTTTTCATCAGATTTATTTTCTAATTTAATTTCATTTTTTTCTTGCAGTATACTTTTTTGAGTGAACAAACCATTATCCTCTTCAAGAGTATGAATTACTTTCTTTGCCTCGGTGTTCGATATTTCATCTTGTTGATCGATGTTAAAACCAGTTGCAATAATTGTTACAGAGATAGAATCTTCCAGTAAACTATCATCTCCAACACCCATTATAATATTTGCTCCATAACCAGCTTGCTCCTGAATATGATCATTTATTTCTCCAATTTCATCAATTGTAATTTCTTCATTTCCAGAAACAATCAAAAGAAGAACATTTTTAGCTCCAGTTATTTTATTATCATTTAAAAGTGGAGAATCTAAAGCTTTCATTATTGCTTCTTGTGCTCTATTACTCCCCGATGATGTAGCAGAGCCCATTATAGCAGTACCACTATTACTAAGGACTGTTTTAGCATCACGTAAATCTATATTTTGAGTATAATGATGTGTTATTACTTCAGCTATTCCTTTAGATGCCGTAGATAATACTTCATCTGCTTTGGCAAAACCTGCTTTAAAACCTAGGTTTCCATAAACATCACGTAATTTATTATTGTTAATTACTACAAGAGAATCCACATGTTCTCTAAGGGTTTCAATACCGATCTGAGCTTGATCATTTCTTATCTTACCTTCAAAACTAAAAGGCATAGTAACTATCCCTACAGTTAAGATATCCATCTCCTTTGCCATTTGTGCAATAACAGGCGCTGCACCAGTCCCTGTTCCCCCACCCATACCAGCAGTTATGAAAATCATTTTAGTATTTACATTTAACATGTTTTTAATATCCTCTGCGCTTTCAATAGCAGCTTTAGATCCGATTTCAGGATTTGCACCTGCTCCTAATCCTTCTGTTAAATTAATACCAAGTTGAATTTTATTTGGAACTCCACTAGTATTAAGAGCCTGTGCATCTGTATTACAGATGACAAAATCTACTCCTTTAATTCCTTGCTTGTGCATATGGTTTATGGCATTACTTCCACCTCCACCAACTCCAATAACCTTAATTACATTAGATTGATTTTTCGGTAAATCAAATGCTATTCCTAAGTCTAAATTATCGTTCATGTTTTTAATTTTTTTATTATTCTGCGTTATCTAAAAAGTCTTTTAATCTATCTGTCAAATCATCTAAAAATGATTTTTTTGGTATCTTGGGTTTTGGAGGTTTTTTAATCTCATCTTCTTTATTTTCAATATTATCTGATACGCCATCTTCAATAGATTCCTCATCGTTATCTTCTTGGTTTTGCTTTTCTATTCTTTGTAATCCATCCATTACTAATCCTACTGAGGTTGCGAATAGCGGACTAGTGATTTCTTTATCACTATCTCCTGCTAAATGTTCATTTGGATATCCAACTCTAGTATCCATTCCTGTGATATATTCCACCAATTGCTTTAAGTGCTTTAATTGACTTCCACCACCTGTTAATACTATGCCTGCAATTAATTTTTTCTTCTGCTCTTCATGTCCGTAGTTTTTTATTTCTACATAAACCTGTTCAATTATTTCTACTACTCTTGCATGGATAATTTTAGAAAGATTTTTGAGCGTTATTTCTTTAGGGTCACGACCTCTCAAACCCGGGATAGACACTATTTCATTATCTTTATTTTCACCTGGCCATGCTGATCCAAATTTGATTTTTAGTAATTCTGCCTGTTTTTCAATTATAGAGCATCCTTCTTTTATATCTTCAGTAATTACATTACCGCCAAATGGAACAACAGCAGTATGTCTAATAATACCATCTCTGAAAATAGCTAAATCTGTAGTGCCGCCACCTATGTCAATTAGTGCTACTCCAGCCTCTTTCTCTTCGCTGCTAAGAACAGCATTTGCAGATGCTAATGGCTCCAAAGTAATCCCCTCTAAATCTAGACCTGCGCTCTTTATGCATCTGCCTATATTTCTAATAGATGAAACTTGGCCTACGACAACATGAAAATTTGCTTCTAACCTACCTCCATACATTCCTACAGGCTCTTTTATCTCTGCTTGTCCATCGACTTTAAATTCCTGAGGCAATACATGAATAATCTCTTCTCCTGGTAACATAACTAATTTATGAACCTGATTGATTAATCGTTCAATGTCCCCTTCATCGATAACAAGTTCTGAATTAGCTCTTGTTATATAATCGCTGTGCTGCAGACTTCTAATATGTTGGCCAGCAATTCCAACAGTTACAGATGTAATTTTTTCACCTGAAGATTGTTCAGCTTCCTGGATAGCTTGCTGAATTGACTGAATTGTTTGTGTGATGTTGTTTACAACCCCTCTATGCACTCCAAGACTAATGGACTTGCCTTGGCCTAAAATTTGAGTTTTTCCATACTCATTTTTTATTCCAGACATCGCAACAATTTTAGTTGTCCCAATATCTAACCCAACTGAAATTTTATTTTCATTCATATCCTATTTTTTTATAGCAACAACTTGATTATCAAACTGTAAGTTAATTGTACTGTATTTATTTAATATTTGATCTTTCATACCTTTAACATAAAAGGCTTTAAAATTATTCACTTTTAATTCTAATTTATCGAGCCTGCCTAGGCTGACTTTAAATTTATGTTTCCTTAGTTTTAGAACAAAGTTTCCAGTCGAGTCAACAACAATTTTAGTAATGTTTTTTCTTAAGAATTTATCTTCATAGATAAAATGAGATAACTTATAAATAGACTTTAATTGCAACGTACTTTGATTAAATCCGACAATAATAGGGACTAGTGCCGAGTAGTCTTTAGACTTTGGCATTATTAGACCATTTACATCTAAATAATTTTTGTTATCTAAAAATCTAGCGATAGGTTTTCTCTGTTTAATATTTACTATCATATTTCCATTAACATCAACAAAAACATCAGATTGGTTAATTAATTCGTTCTTGTTTAATTCAGATTCTAAGTTGTTTTTATGAATATTAGATTTATTAATATTTTTTATAACCAATAATTCCGAAATCACATTTTGAATGGAATCTTCACTAATAAATAAATTATCATAGCTATACATATAAATATCTGAACTTTTAATATCTCTTAAATTATTTACAGAAATAGTACTGTAAAACAGGCCAGATATTAATACTAGTAGTAGAATCAACTTTATTTTTAACCAGTTAAATTGCATATTCTAATAGCTTTTTTTTAATTTTTAGAGCTTCATTGCCAATACTTCCTGCTCCGAGAGTTACATTAATTTTCATTTTACAATTATCTATTTCTTTATTTAAATCTTCTAATTTTACAATTTTTTTAACCGGACAATTTATCTTAGAAAGCAACCAATCTGCAGTTACTCCTTCAATAGGCAATTCTCTTGCTGGATATATTTCTAAAAGTAAAACAGTATGAAACTTAGATAGCGCATTGGAAAACTCATCAATAAAATCTCTTGTTCTAGAGAAAAGGTGTGGCTGAAATGCAACAAGATAATTTTCGTCAGGATACGATTCTAAAAGAGAATTATAAATAGCATTGATTTCTTCAGGGTGATGCGCGTAATCGTCTATATAAACCAGGTCTTTAGAATTAATATGGAACGAATATCTTCTTTCAACTCCGATGAAAGTATCTAGAGCTGATTTTATATCATTTATATTACAATCTAATTGTATGGCTATAACTATTGCGGCCAAAGCATTGGATAAATTATGTTTTCCAGGTAATTTAAAATTGAAGTTTTGAATCAAACTATCCTCAATAAATAAATCAAAATTATAAACTCCGTCAAGTAAATTAATATTCTTAATATTATATTTAGAAGAGCTGTTAAATCCAAACTTATCCGCTTTTAAGTCTAAATTTTCGTTCACTATTAAAAGTCCATTTGAAACGATATTTTTTATAAATAAATTAAAATTTTCTTTCAAATCATCTAATCCATTGTAAATATCTAAGTGATCTGCATCAATTGAGGTTATACATGCAATATTTGGTTTTAGAGTAAGAAAAGATTTATCAAACTCATCCGCTTCAACTACGCAGATATCTTTACCATTTACAATTAAGTTTGAATTATAATTTTCAGAGATACCTCCTAAGAATATAGTAGCCGATTTATTACAGGATTTAAGTAAATGGCCTAATATACTAGTAGTTGTTGTTTTACCATGAGTGCCAGCTACAGCTACACAAAAACTAGAATTTGCAATTACACCCAAAGCCTCTGCTCTTTTTAATACTTTAAAGTCATTAGAAATAAAATAATCCAATAGTTTTGAGGAAGCTGGAACAGCAGGCGTATATATAATCAGTGTATTTCTAAAGTCCAAATATTCATTAGCTACATCCTCAATATTATCCTTGTAAATAATACTTACCCCATTAAATTCTAAATTATTTGTATTTGTAGATTGGAATCTGTCATAGCCACCTACTTTTTTATTTTCTCCAATAAAGTAATTTGCTAAAGCGCTCATTCCTGAGCCACCTATTCCAATAAAAAATACATTATTATAATTATCTAATTTCATTATAGTAATTTTTCTATTTCGTTAACAATATCTTTTGTAGCGTTTAATTTCGCTTGCTTTAAAACATTCCTTGACAAATCGATCTGAAGCTCCTTATTATTAATTAATTCCGTAAAGGAATTTTTGAAATCTTTTTTAATATTTTTTTCTTCAATCATTATTGCAGCTTTCTTATTTACTAAACTAAGCGCATTTTTACTTTGATGATCTTCTGCAACATTTGGAGAGGGTATAAAAATAACTGGCTTACCAACAATACAAAGTTCTGATATTGAACTCGCTCCAGCTCTAGAGATAATAATATCTGCTACATCATAAGCTAAATTCATTTCGTCTATAAAAGCAAATACCCTAACACTCTTATTAGTATTTAAATGCTTGTACTGTTCAAAATAAATTTTACCACACTGCCACAGGACTTGAATATCTAATGAATTAAATAATTCCAAATTATTCAAAATGGCTTTATTAATTTCTCTAGATCCGTTACTACCTCCTATAATTAATAGTGTTTTTTTGTTTTCTTCTAGTTTAAAATTAAAAGCACTCGTGGTTTTTATATCTATTTTTTTTATATCTGACCTAACTGGATTTCCGGTAAATACAATTTTATTCTTATCAAAAAACCTGTCAAGATTATCATAAGCAACACAGATTTTATTTACTCTTTTTCCAAGAATTTTATTGGTTATTCCGGGGTAAGAATTTTGCTCTTGAATTACAGTAGGGATTCCAAATAGTGAGGCAATATAGAGAATAGGGCCACTAGCGAAACCTCCAGTTCCAATAACTAAATCAGGTTTATTACTTTTTATTATAAAAACTGACCTTATTAAGCTAATTAAAAGTTTTAAAGGAAAAATTAAATTTTTAATAGAGAAACTTCTACTAAATCCAGACACCCATAATCCAATGATTTTAAAGCCGTGCTTGGGGACTATTTGCATTTCCATTCGATTATTAGCTCCTACAAATAAGATTTTTGAATTTGGATATCTAAGCTTTAATTCATTAGAAATAGAAATTGCAGGATAAATATGTCCTCCTGTTCCACCTCCTGATATTATAAAGTTTAAATTTCTCATTTAAATAGTTTCTTTTAATATTTCTAATGGGTTATTTTGATCAATTATTTCATCTTCCTTTTCGTAATTCTTACTTACACTTAAAATTATACCAATAGAAAAACACGTCATCCAGATAGAAGTTCCACCGCTACTAATTAACGGCAAGGTTTGTCCTGTAACGGGCATTAACTCAACCGCCACAGACATATTAATAAATGCTTGAAATACAATTGGAAGCCCCATAGATATGGCTAAAAGGGATCCAAATATAGATTCCGACTTATTAGATATAATTACTATTCGAAATAAAAACCATAAATACAGAATGACTAAAAATAGACCTCCGATTAAACCAAACTCTTCAATTATAATAGCATAAATAAAATCCGAAGAAGATTGTGGTAAGAAATTTTTTTGGATGCTTTTCCCAGGACCTAGACCCTTAATTCCACCAGTAGCAATAGCTATCTTCGCTTTTTCAATCTGATAGTTAGATTCGGTGTTTTCAGAGTTAATAAAATTCTCGACACGACTTGTCCAAGTATCTACTCGATTTGGCATTATATCAGGATATGCCTTTATAGTCAAAATAAATATAGTTAGAGCGAACACTCCTGTTGTAATTATAAGTAAAAGGTATTTTATAGGATACCCTCCTAAGAAACAAATAATTAAAACCAACACAAATAAAATAGCAGCAGTTGAGAAATTAGCAGGAAAAATCAAAGCCAGGACTATAAATACTGGTATCCAAAGCGGTACTATGGTTTTAGAAAAAGTTACCACATCATCTTTAATTTTAGCTAGATATCTAGCTATGTAAATTAAAAGTATACTAGAAGCTAAAGTGGATGGTTGAAATGTAAAACCTAAGACTGGTATTTTAATCCATCTACTTGAATTAGTCATTGAGTCGGAGATCACAGGTTGAAAAATCGTATATGCCAGCAGTACAATAATTACTGGGATCATTAGAAGAGAAATTCCTTTGAAATAATTGTAAGGTATTTTATGTGCTCCATACATAATAGAAAACCCTAGAAAGAGGTGGATTAAATGTTTGAAAATATATCCAAGGGTATTTCCATTTCCATACAAATAAGCTAAATTACTGGAAGAACTATATACAGGCAAAAATGAGAAAATAGCCAACAGTGTAGCAATTGCCCAAACAGGTCTATCTCCGCTTATGTGATTTAATATTCTTTTCATTATAACTTCCTAACCTCTGATTTAAATTGTTCGCCTCTATCTTCATAATTTTCAAACAAGTCAAAACTGGCACAAGCTGGAGACAACAATACACTATCATTGGATTTCGCTATAGCATAAGCTTCTTTCACAGCTTCAGACATTGTCTTAACTTCTGTAATATATTCGACTAAATTTTCAAAATTTTCAATTATTTTTTTATTATCCTTTCCTAGACAAATGATCGCTTTAACTTTTTCATTAACTAGTGAAAAAAGCTCTTCATATTTATTTCCTTTATCAATGCCCCCAACAATCCACACCGTTGAAGATTCCATACTATCTAAAGCGTAGTAGGCAGCATTCACATTAGTAGCCTTTGAATCATTAATATAATTTACTTTATTAATTTTCAAGACATGCTCAAGTCTATGCTCTACAGCTTGAAAATGCTCTAAGCTTTTACGAATAGTCTCTTTTCGTATTTTTAATAGATTGGCAACCGTAGTTGCAGCCATAGCATTTTTAAGGTTATGAGTCCCTATTAAAGGAAAGTTATTTGTTGGCATAATTATTTTTTTTTTATTGATAATTGAAATAATATTATTGTCTTCAAAATAAGTAACACTCTCTTTTGTCTTTGAAATTGAAAAAGGCAAAAGAGTAGATTTAATTTCTTTGGAGTTGTTTTTAATAAATTTTAAAATTTGCAAGTCTTCGGAGTCGTAAATGAAATAGTCTGTTGATGTTTGATTTTTAACTATATTAAATTTTGATTTAATATAGTTTTCGTAATTATCTTCATATCTATCCAAGTGATCTGGGGATAGGTTAGTCATAATTGCTATATGAGGATTAAAATCAATAATTCCATCTAACTGAAAACTACTTAGTTCAAGAACATAGTTTTTTTTCTGCTTAGTCTTTACCGATAAAGCAAAACTAACACCAATATTACCCGCTATATCTACATCGAAATCTGCATTTTTTAAGATTTTATATATAAGTGAAGTAGTTGTAGTCTTTCCGTTACTTCCAGTAATGCCAATGATATTAGCATCAATAAATTTATAAGCAAATTCAATTTCAGATATAACTTGAATGTTTTTACTAATCAATTGTTGGACAATTTTTGAAGAATCTGGAATCCCAGGGCTTTTAATCGCATAATCAACCTGTATTGTAGAAGCAAATAAATGCCCCTTTTCTTCGAAATTAATTTGATTTTTTATAAGTAATTCTTTGTATACTTTTTTGATTAAACTACTATCAGAAACAAAGACAGGAAGCCCTTTTGATTTAGCTAATAATGCTGAACCAACTCCACTCTCCCCTGAACCCAAGACTAATATCATTTTTATCTGATTTTTAAGGTTACAATTGAAATAATAGCCAGTAGAATACCTACTATCCAAAATCTGGTTACTATTTTACTTTCGTGAAATCCACTAACTTGGTAATGATGATGAAGCGGAGACATTTTAAATATTCTTTTTCCTGTACCATATTTTTTCCTAGTGAATTTAAAATAGGAAACTTGCAGAATAACGGATAAATTTTCAACTAAAAATATTCCACATAATATTGGAATTAGCCATTCTTTTCTAACTGCGATAGCGATAACAGCGATAACCCCTCCGATTGCTAAACTACCTGTATCACCCATAAAAACTTGCGCTGGATAAGTATTATACCATAAAAAACCAATTAAAGAACCTACAAAAGCAGCAATGAAAATTGTCATTTCCTCTACTCTTGGGATATACATAATGTTCAGGTATTCCGAAAATATGATATTACCTGAAACCCATGTGAAAATACCTAGTGTTAGAACAATTATAGCAGATGTGCCTGCAGCTAAACCATCTATCCCGTCCGTTAGATTAGCTCCATTTGAAACAGCAGCAACAATAAATATTACAAATGGAATAAAAATAATCCATGAATATTTTTTCATTCCGGGGCTTATCCATGTAATTAATTTTGAATAATCAAATTCATTGTTTTTAAAAAAAGGAATAGTAGTTCGTGTTGATTTTTGCTCAACTCTTAAATCATTTACTTCGCTAGTTGCTACATTGACTATTTCATTTGGATTTTGTGGTTTATCTTTTATTGTAACTTGTGGATGAAAATAAAGAACTGAACCTACAAATACACCCAATATAACTTGACCAATAATTTTTAAATAGCCCTTAAGTCCATCTTTATCTGATTTGAATTTCTTAATATAATCGTCAGCAAATCCGATTAAACCCATCCATAACATTGTAATAATCAACAAGATGATATAAATATTTTCTAGTTTAGAAAATAACATTACTGGTATCAATGTTGCAATTATTATAATTACACCACCCATAGTTGGGGTACCCGCCTTTTCTTTCTGCCCCTCTAAGCCTAAATCTCGAATAGATTCACCAATTTGTTTGAATTTTAAAAATTCAATAATTTTTTTTCCAAATATTGTAGATATTAAAAGTGAAGTTATTATTGCAGCTGCAGATCTAAACGAAATATAATTAAACAACGACGCTCCGGGAAGTTGATATTGCTGTTCTAAATATTCAAATAAATAATAAAGCATATTATATAATTTTTGTTAAATAATTTTTTACAATTTCATAATCATCAAAGTGATTTTTTTTTCCATTTATTTCTTGATACGTTTCGTGCCCTTTTCCAGCAATTAATATGATGTCTTTAGGACTAGCTAATTGACAAGCGGTCTTTATCGCTTCCTCTCTAGATGATATTGATAGTACTTTTTTAAAATCAACTGGGTTTACTCCAGAATTCATCTGTTCTATAATTAACTCTGCAGATTCAGATCTTGGGTTATCGCTTGTAAATATTACTTTTGAACTAAGTGAGCTAGATATCCCCCCCATCAAAGGTCTTTTCAGCGAATCTCTATCTCCTCCACATCCTACAACCGTAATTAAAGACTCATTACCAGTTCTGATATCATTTATAGTTTGTATAACATTTTTAAGCGCATCTGGTGTATGTGCGTAATCCACTACTGCTGTAATCCCATTAATAATCACATATTCAAACCTCCCCCTAACACTCTTTAGTAAACTTGCATACTCTAAAGCCTTATCTTTTGGAATACCTAACAATATTGCGGTAGAAATAACAGACAGTAAATTATAAGCGTTAAACTTTCCAGAAAGCGTGGTCCATAATTCAGTTTGGTCAATTTTTAGTAACATCCCTTCTATTGATTTTTCTAAAATTTTAATCTTAAAATCAGCATAAGAATTTAACGCATAAAAGGATACCTTAGAAACAGTATTTTGAATCATAAAATTACCGTTTTTATCATCTTTATTTATAAGTGAAAACGACTCTTTCGGGAGATTATCGAAAAATTCTTTTTTTATATCTCTATAATCAGAGAAACTAGAATGATAATCTAAATGATCGTGGGTTAGATTAGAAAAAATACCACCCGAAAAGGTCAATGCATTGATTCTTTTTTGGTGAATTCCATGGGAGCTTATTTCCATAAAGCAATATTTCACCCCTTTAGCTAACATTTCTGATAATAAATAATTTACCCTTAGTGAGTCTGGTGTAGTTTGCTCTGAGTTTAGCGTATTGTCATCAATACAAATCTTCACCGTTGATATAAGGCCTGTTTTAAATCCAGCAATTTTAAATAAGTCAAATAAAAGTGTTGCTATTGTAGTTTTTCCATTAGTACCAGTTACTCCAATTAATTTTAATTTTTCTGACGGATTATCATAATAATTTGACGAAATGATAGAAAGAGCTTCTCTAGAGCAATTAACTTCTAAATAAGTAATTCCGTTTTGAGTATCACTGGGGATTGATTCACATACAATAGATGTTGCACCCAGTTTAATGGCAGCTTCAATAAACTGATGGCCATCTACAGCATTACCTTTAATTGCAATGAACAAATCATTAGCTAGTACTTCTCTTGAATCAATACATAATTTACTAACAGAAATAGAAGTAGATCCAATTACCTTAGCGATTTTAACCTTGTATAATATTTCTTTTAATTCTTTCAAGATAGCTTTAGTATTACCTTTTGATTCTTATTTATTTTTGAGCCAGATTTAACAGATTGATTTATCTTATTTCCATTACCATATACTTCGACAACTAAACCTAAATTCTCTAAAAGAGCTATAGCATCTGACAAATTTAATTTTGTAACATTAGGCATTAATGACCTGTCTTTTTCTGAACTTATATATATATCATTTTTAGACTCAAGCTCAGAAATTTCAATTTCTTTTAAACGATCTTCTATCGCAGTCTCAGAATAAATCTTCTGAGCAATTTTTTTAAAAACTGGAGCAGCAACAACATTTCCATAATATCCAATTTTTTTCTCTGGTTTATGGATAACTACTATACAAGAATATTTAGGGTTTTCAGCAGGAAAATAACCTGCAAATGAAGAGATATAAAGCCCTGATTCTTTCCAATATTCAGTCTGACAAGTTCCTGTTTTACCAGCCATAGAGAAACTTGGAGAATAAATATTATGTGCAGTACCGTGCTTTTTTTCAACAACATTTTGCATCATCTTTTGAACTTTCCTTGCGGTTTCTTTGGAACATACAGACGGGTTAATAACTTCTTTGTTAAATACCTCTATAGTTTTATCAAAATCTTTAACTTCTTTTAAGAATCTCGGCTTAAGCATAACCCCATCATTAGCTATCGCATTGTAAAATGCTAAGGTTTGAAGTGGAGTAATTGAAACACCATATCCAAAGGCCATCCATGGCAAGTCTAGTCCATCCCAATTTTTTTTATCAGAAGGATGTGTTATTTTAGGAATCCCTTCTCCAAGAATTGGTAAGTCAAGAGTGTTGTTTAAACCCATACTATAAAGCCTGTCAATAAATTTTTCTGGATTATCTTTATAATTGTCATTAACTAATTTAACCATAGCAGTATTAGAGGAAACCTCAAATGCCTTTGCTACAGAAATCTTTCCATAACCTCCTCT
>Ga0209482_1001607_pt1 | contig 15182 bp, 18 predicted proteins | sample CoawatmetaG10DNA_FD_187512 | JGI IMG/M metagenome (GOLD analysis project Ga0209482, IMG submission 187512) | Marine microbial communities from the West Antarctic Peninsula - Coastal water metaG104-DNA (SPAdes) (version 2) | ecosystem: Environmental > Aquatic > Marine > Coastal ...
ACTGCAATTTTAATTGTACTTAACACATTTTGATTAGCCTCATAAAAAGTATATTGTGTTGCATTACTTACATTTATAAATCCACTAACTACTCTGTCGCTTATGCTTATTGTAATTCTATTTGTCAGAGAGCCATCGCTTATAGTTATTCTTTTACTATCGCTATCTTCTGCCAACGCGCTTATCTCTGCATACAACACCCCTTCGCTATCATTAAAAGTATTGGCGTTACCCGCATCACCGCAGACATCTTGAGCCCTCGTTACAGAAGTTCCATAGGTAGGGATGTAGGATGTTTCGTAAGCTCCGATTTCTTGTTGTGCTGCCCAAATCAAAATCTCATCACCAATATCATCAAGATTTAAATATAATCTTGCAGTAGTTGATGTCATTGTGCCTGTTACATCTATTCGTTTCCACCCATCAGCAACGCTTAAAGAGAAATTAGTATGGGAATTATTAACATTTCTTAATTTAACATTACTTGTACCCGAAACTCTTTTAACATAAATACTATTTGTTATAGTCGTTCCTATTGAGGCGTTGGTTATAGCACCTAATTGATTATTAGAAGCTGTTGATTTATATTTATACGAACCTGCTAACCCTTGAGGAGTTAATTCATTAGTGTATGTGAGGTTGTAACTTCTTGATACCCCTGAGCTCCATAAAGAATCTCCAAAATACTCACTTTGAAGAATACGATTAGCCCTACTCGGTTCTAAAAGCAAACTTGGGCAACTCGCCCCATTGGAATAGTCAAATCGCGGAGTGTCCTCTAATATACCTGCCGTTCCCGTTGTCGCTCCCGATTCAATATATTCGGTGGCAACCAAGCCTTGCTCTACTTGAGCGTCTTGGATTAGTATGTTTCCAACAATCATGCTGGTGCTTCCGTCAGTAGGGTACACCCTAAACAAAGCCAAACCAGCGTTTAACATTGCAAAAGTAACTCTATACCATCCACTTCCTATGCTTTGTACATCAATATCAATAGTATTACCCGAAGTAAATACGCTACCATCTCTTAAGTCAACATAAACATTGGTGTCAGATGTTTGGTCAAAACGAACACGAATACCATCGGCAGTTCCCTTTTTAGCGTAAACACTAAAAGTATTCACACCGCTTACCGATGAGCCTTGTCTAATGTTTCCACCCGCTATATTTGAATCTAACAACCAAGCATTGCTTGAGCCATCATAGCCACTTTGTCCGCTTGTAATAGTAGAAAATTGTAAAGGCCAAACAGTATTGGAAAATATATTACTATAAAATATCTTATTCTCCCGCCCTTTCTCAATAAAAAAATCCGGTCCCGGACCCACGCGAGTAGCCGCAAGGTTTGAACCTCTTGAAAAGGTGAAGTCGCCATCAGCAGTAATCACCTCTTTGACTGATACATTGTCAATAGTAAATACTGCGTTTGGTCGGTCAACCCAAAATTGAATGCTCACATCACCATCTGTTCCAGTTGTGAATTGCCCAGTTTCCGTTATTGCATCGCCACCCGCAACCAATGTACTTCCATAATAAACATCACTCTGACCATTTCCTACTGCGCTTGAAGTAAATATTGCAAAAGTTCCGTTTGCGGTTGCCGATATAAGTTGAATGGTTGCGGTAAATATATATGTTTTATTATTTTGCAAACCTACATTTTGCCGTGGGCCTCCTGCGCCATTTCCGCTGGAATTATTACATTTTAGTTTCCCATTGTCCCAAATAATAGTAGAATCCTTTGCTGCCCAATCATTTATATTACTTGCAAAATCCCCATTAGTAACTAACTCGCTATTATATTCGGGAACGGGTTTTACAGAGTAAGCTTTACCATCCTTCTGTGCACCTGCACCAGCAAGGAATATAAGAGAGGCATCGTCATAATAACTCATTATTCAATTTCATTTAAAGGTTCTTCAACAACATCAAACACCGATGGCGTTCCTAATATTGCCTCTATGCTGCTATCAAATTGTATGTACCAAAATATAGGAGCGTTTAAATTTGCTTCTGAATAGTCAACCCAATACAATGTTTCATCTTCGGGTGCTTTAGGTAAGCCGTAAAAGTCAGCACATTCTTTTCTTGCTGCGATAGCCTCAACCTCTGTCGTGTATTTATATCCGTTTACTTCCATTAGTAGATTGAGTAATGAGTGTTAATGTTTATGTCTATGCCGCTGCGGTTTGAGGATTCATCAGTTGGATAAATAATAAATTCTTGAATATTTCCGCTAAGTCTAAGGGCATTGCTTTTACCTACGACAAGGTTTTGAATTGCACCCGTTCCTGCGTTTCCTATTTGTATCGCACTATTGTTTAATGCTAAACCAGAGTCTAATCCATTAAATAATGAAAACCTTAATGTTTGGTTTGTTGAAGTTGATAAATTACTTATAAATGAATGACCCGAAAAAGCACGAGCCTTACCAGAAGATGTGGTGTCGTTTAGTTGCCTTGAAGTACCATCACTTAAATCACTAAATGAGTCATTTCCGAGATAAGCATATTTATATGTAATAAAATAACTTGTCGGTTGTGGAATATTAATTGTACTTGCGTTTAGAAAAGAGCTATTAAATTCAAGTGTAGGCTTTCCATTTTCCAAAATAGTAGAACCACTTGCAACAATCTTTGGTTGTTCAGCTGCCGTAGCATTTGCTGCATTAGCTGCATTCCCACTTTGGTCATACCAAGTAGTTACAAACCCATTCGTTCCCGAACAGAATGTCTCTAAACTCGCCGTGTCTAATTCGTTATTTACAAAGCCTATGTTTCGCTCTGTGTTATCTGATGCTCTTCTAACCCTAATTGCGCTACCCACATAAATATCCCTCAACAAGCGTAAAGAATACGCAGCTGCTGCACCGCTATAATCTGTTAATAGATATCCAGAGAGAGGCACAGGCTTAACGGGGTTAAGATATGTTAAAGCAGAAATTAAGCAGGCTTTGCTCTCTACGGTTCCGCCGTCAGCAACAACTCTATCTATAAAAGCTTTCGCTACCTTAGAGACATATGTAACTCCACCGGTGCTCCAGTATACGTAATTAGCTAAGCCTATACCCATATTACTTGATTCTTACAATATCCGTAGCCGTAGTTCCTGTGGCTAATACATAACCCGTGATAACTGGTAGAAACCCACCATCTGGTACATTCTTAAAAAGAATTGCATCAGCAGACGTTGGATCACCTCCGTTAACAGGTGTTACGTTGTACATGATTAAGTTAACATTACCACCAGTGCCTACATATAGAGCTGATGAGTTGAGGTTCGTAGCTACGCTTATAGTGTCACTAGGTGTGCACACTGCTGCTTCTGTAGCAAATTCTGGTTGGTCAATATATGATCCCATTTTCTTTTATTTGTTTATTAGCATTTCCATCTGCGACGAGCTGCACAGATTCTTTTTTCAGGTGTCTTAGAACAATCGATGTTGTGCATGTTCATCTGACCCTTTGATCTTGCGCAGTAAGAAGTACGCCTTTTACCACCACCGGGTTGAGGTGCTTTTAAATCACCACCGGTTTCTTCGTTGTAAGCTGCTCTACCTTTTGCGGTCATACCAGCACCTTCTTTTGCTTTTAAGAAGTGTCTGCCTTTACCTGTTGTAGTTTTACGTAGCTTAGTAAACGGAGAGCTTGGTTGAGTGTAAGCCATATTACTTTTTGTTAAAGTATCCTTTTTTCATAGGAGACTTAGATTTTATACCGACATTTGAGTCCATACGCATTTTAGCAGCGCTAACCCTAGATTTATTTTCTGATCTTTCCGGTGTACCGTTAGCTGACACATTAGCTTTGCTTGTTTGTCTTAACGCTTTTTTATTTTCGCGGCCTTCTTGGCGATCCTCTCTTCTTTCAACGCGAGCTTCTTTATTTTTCGCTCTTGTTAATTGTTTTTTGTTAAGAAATTTTTCGTCGCGAGCTTGCGTTAATAGCGCTTTATCTTCTGCTTTACTAAAGTCATCCGTAATTTTTTCAGACTTTTTGTTCGCGGCTCTCTTAATAACTTTATCAGTTGATTTAGATAAGGACTTTTGATCCCTAGCTGCTTGACGTTCGGTTTTGTTTTCCGCACGCTCAAGTTTATTGAACTCCCTACCTTTAGAACGCATTTCTTTATTAGATATCACTTCTCCGTCTTTACCGACTTGTCCACGATTGCGTAAACGAGTTTCTTGTCTAGCTGCTTTTTCAACTCCTCTTATTTCTTGTCTATCCGCTTTTTCAGAAGCATTAGACTCTTTACGCGCAGATCTTTTTATTGCACGGTTACTAGGTCCCTTATCAGCAGTTACTTCAACATTATTTTTACCAAATATACGGTCAGCATTTTTTAAATCTTTACCCGCTTTTCGGGCTGCTACTCTTGTGTCTTTAGCTTCGCCACGCGCTGCTTGATTTTTAGTTAACTTATCCTGACGAACTTCCGCGCGAGCAGCTCTACCTTCTTTTCTTATATCTTGAGCAGAAGGTGAAGTTGTTGTTGTTTGACTCGATGATGGAGTTGATGCGCTTGCATCTACACCAGTGGTGGCTTTACCAGCTCTGCGCGCGTCTCTGCGTGCTCTGCCTAGTTCACCAGCTTTATCTATTCTAGCAGCTATGTTTCTTTGAATAGCACCGCCGACAGTGGTTGACCCCGTGAAACTTGATTTTCCAGATTCAGCACTTGAAGCAGCCGCGTTAATATCAGTTGCTCTAGATATTGTAGAAGTTCCCGCTACTTTGCTAGCGTTATCAATTAAAGCGGAGTTCCCACCTGTTTTGTTAGCTTGCTTTTTGGCGTACTCTGCTTCCGCCTCACGGCCATCTCGCGCTTCTTTAGATATTATATCACCAGCTGACATCGATTTAAGTGGTGACGCTTGTTTTTTTGTTGCTGCTCCACCTCTTACTCCGGCAGCGCCTACATTTAATAATGGCTCTTGTACTCCCTTGCTACCACTTGTAGCTTGGCGTACTCGGCTTGTAATTGGCTTGTTCATGTTATCTGTATATATATTAATTAATAAGTAAGAGGGTCCGAGCGATTGATTCCTTGTCGGGTAGCTCCATCCTGCACACGGTGTAACCCCTCTATTTTTCGTTATAAGCTTCTTGTTCCCACTCAAAGTCGGGATCGCCTTCATTCATATTTGCTCTTTGATAAACCCTAGCTGGAGATCTTGTATCTTTCTTCCACGTAACCGTGTTGTCATCATACTGTAATCTACCCATAGCCATTTGATCAAGATGAACCTGCTCGTGCTTCACAGCATCTTTTGTTTCCTTAGCGGACAAACCTTTTTGTACAAATATTGTACCATCTCTATTTGCTTCCGCCATAACATTACCTTCTAAGTCTTTCTTGAAGACCGGCGTGTTATTAGTGGATGTATCTTTATCGATACCAAATAGCGTTGATTTGTCTTTAAGTTGAAACATTATTTTTCTAGCTTTGGAGTACCATAACCTTTGTTCATGTTTTTAGCTGGAGATTCCGGCGCAGCTTCAATCGCGGCCTTTAGTCCCTCGGGTAAACTTTCTTGGTTACCTTTCAATGCTTTCATTAATGGTGATTTCGGTGCCATTTTAAACGGCGATGACTTGTAGTCCATAACGTTTTTTGTTTATCTATCTTTATCTTTTATCATATCGTCTATAGCCTTGTTGTAGACTTTATCCGTATAGGTTTTGTTCTTATAGAACTTACTTGCCTCTGAGATCGGCATGTCTTCCTCACCGAGCATTATATTGTACATGCGTGTGATAAGGCGCTTAGCTTTATAAGATGTCTTAAACACGCTGTATTTGATTGTGGTACGGTTTCTGTGACGCCATACGTCTATCCAACCATCTGTTCTAAGCCTCTCCCAACGGGCCTTATCCCACGAAAAAGTATACGTACCTTCTATGAAATCATTACGCGTAAAATGATCTTTGCAATCAAGATATATAAGCAGCTCTAAATCAGCATCTAAGATGTCATAAGTCTTACAGGCCCATTTTCTAACGAGCCTGTAATACTTAAACACTTTAATGTCACGTAGATCTGACGCGGTTAGCCTCATTCTACCATCACAACATCTCCTATGTTTATCACATGGAAGAATTGATCATTCCACTCGATACCGTGGCCAGCGTGCTTATCGTACCTAATGATTGCACCAGGCTTGACAACTTCAACTTTATCACCAGCGCTGATTACCTCAGCCTTTAGGTATCTAATGTCACTGTTTTGAGTTTCCGTAAGCTCAAGGCCGGCAACCGTTTTCGGCGCCTCCTTGATCTTCTTAATTACTATATAGTGGTTAATGGCTTTCATGGCGGACGTTTGAGATTATACAATCAGCAGATGATATGGTTAAGGCTACACTGATAGCATTCTTTAATGCTGCCTTGGTAACCAACACTGGATCAATAATCCCAGCGCCAATCATATCTTTATAACATCCGCAAGTTGCGTCAACACCTTGCCCTTCCCATTCTCTATCTTTAAGCTCTTCCTCTGACTCTGTAAATTCCTTAGGGTTCATTACATCACCAAATCCAGCATTCTCTAGTATTGTTTCATATGGCGACTGAATGGCTTTGAGTAGGATTTTATACCCTGTTTTGTCGCTTTCAATTGTTTGCGCTGCATTAAGTAACGCGATACCGCCACCTGGCACAATACCTTCTTTGAGTGCTGCTTGAGTAGCGTATATAGCATCTTCAACACGATCTTTCTTTTCTTTTAATTCCACTTGAGAATCAGCACCTACGTGTATGATACCCACCTTACCGGTTAGCATTGATAAACGCTGCTCTAGCTTTGTTTTAACATAAGCATTAGTTTCATCTTGAATTTTCTTGCGTACATCTTCAATTCTCGCTTCAAGGTCTGCTGGATCAACATCCACCTGGAGAATTGTGCTTCGACTGTTTGTTACAGACTTAACCACTTCTCCTAATACTTCAGGATCGATAAGGTCTAAGTCATCACCGAGCTCTTCGTTTATAACTGTTGCACCTGTTAGCATAGCGAGATCTTCAATAGTCTCTTGCTTGGTAGGTCCAAACCCTGGTAAGTCAACAATGTTAATCTTAATGTTACCCTTAACTTTATTAGCTAAAAGCGTTTGATAAGGTTGTTGCTCCATATCAGCGATCACCAGTAGCCCTCGTTTAGTCTTCACAGCGTGTTCTAGGACACTTTGTATCTTTCTGATACTAGATATAGTCGAAGTAACAATAAGCACGTAAGGATTGTCTAAAACAGCTACGCCTTTATCACTATCTGTTACAAGGTGCGGTGATTTAAGACCTGAATCAAATTGAGTACCCTCCACAAAGTCCACGTAAGTTTCGTTCGTTTCGGATTCTTCCATCAATACAACCCCATCTTTTCCAACTTTTTCGAAAGCTTGACCAATCTTTTGTCCAAGATCTTTATCGTTGTTACAGCTAATGTAAGCAACTTGCTGTAGCATGTCACCCTCAACCTGTATACTGGTATCATCAAGATATACCATAACTTCAGAAGCACACTCTTGAATGCCTTCTTTAATGACTCTAGTTTGCTCTTCATTTGAGACCTCGTTTATTTCTTTTAAAATAGCGTGTGCGAGGACAGTAGCTGTAGTAGTACCATCACCCGCTTCACGCACAGTGTTCCTAGCTGCTTCCTTAATTAAGGTTGCACCTATATTTTCGACCGGATCAAGTAAGACTACGGATTCCGCAACCGTTACACCATCTTTTGTAATCACCGGTCGGCCCATAGCGTCTTCATATATAACGCACTTACCTGAGGCTCCTAAAGTGGACCTCACCGCGCTTGCTAGTTTCTCAACGCCGGCCATTATTTTTTGATTGGCATTATCGCCAAAAGTAAGATCTTTTACGATCTCGCTGGGGTTATTGTATTCCATTTAATTTAATTTAATTTACTTAAAAGTCTTAACTACTACTGGTCCCTTTGCATACTCTAACTTTTTCAAGTAATGAGCAACAGAACTATCAATAGCAGCTTCAGCGGCTTCAACTGTTTCCCGGCGAGTGATATCTTTCCAGGTTTCGTCTTCTACAAGCATCTCTGTTTGGTAGAATCCATTGGGTAGTCTGACAATGCGCCAGTTCTTCTTTGATGCGGCATGTTTCCATGAAGCTATGGCCTCTTCGGATACTTGCGGTTCTTGACTATACGAAGTCGTTTGGTAATAAAATGTCATTTTGGTTTTTGTTGTTAATTGATAAAAGGTTATATATTATATATTACTTACGCATTAATTTAGTTAAGTCTTTAGTCTTAGTGGTTGATCCCATTGAAGAGCCAAACCAGTAGCCGTATACATCGCCTAATGTTCTAAGGAAGAAACCACTGAACGTAGTTATCAATCCTTTCTGCACTTCAGACAGATTACCCCAGTCTAATAAGTCCGTGAAGACTGCTACGGCCAATCCTAAGGCAATAACTAATGTAACGTATGTAAGTACATCCGGCGTTACTTTATTCTTTCCTAGATCACGCGCAGCCTCACGGTCTTTTATCTCCTGTGCATAGGCCTCTTTTATAAATTCCTTCTTTTCTTGAGGTGTATCTATAAAACGATCCGCTATATCAGCGGCTTTGTCTATTAGCGATGCTGGATTTGCACCTAATAGCTTTAGTAGTTTACTCATATTGTATTATTTAAACAGGATCACCGATTTTCATAAAGGATATTGTATTCTTTATACTAAATCTCTCTTCTATTGTTATACCTGTAGGGTTAGTGTTCACATCCGCCCTTACCAGAGCAAATCTTACAACGTCTGATGTAGTGATTGATGCGTAACACGTACACGTTATTGTAGACTCGCCTCCTTGGTTTGTACCCGTGACCCTTAAGTAATTAGCCATCATTGAGCCATCAACAGCAACATCGTCTACAGTAATATACCCTGCCATCACTTGCCTGACTGAATGCGTTGTCTTTAGGTATGCTGTGTATACTATTTGATAAATACCTGCTGAGGTTACCGTAAAACTGCGTGGGTCTTCAGAATTTAACACTACGGGTGTTGTGCCCGACAGGACTGTTGTGCTACTTATAGTAGGTATAAACCCCTGCGCGCTTACAGTCTGCGGACTGTTTAGAGCAAATACCTTTGGTGTAAACATAGCTCCATCAGATCCCGCTGGACCAGTTGGGCCTGTAGGTACATCAGCAAAAGACATAACTCCATTGCCATCGGTTACCATGGTTTGATTCGCGCTGCCATCCGAAGACGGCAACGCATATGAATCGTTTATTTTGGGTACACTTAAAAACTTAATTGCCATAATTATCCAATCTTGGTTACAAGCACTCTTATGTCACCTCCCGGCGCCGTTGCGAAGGACACCGTTATTTCAGTGGCATCGACACGCGTTACGTCTGCGTATACAGTTTCAAGTGATGTTTCGTCATAAAGCTGTACAATCACGTCTAACGTACCTAAATCGTGCGTTACAGTATTAGTCGCCGCAGAAACGCTTGCCGCAAAAGTATTAGAAGGGTTGATTAATGCTGCTGCTCCGGCCGGTGTTGTACGTTTTGGAACCCCTTGCGAGGTGGTGTACATAACAAACTGGTTACCCGTTGCTTCAGTTAATTGAGTAAAGTCTAAGCTTATAGTTGGTGAACTTCCCTCGCCAGTACCTGTAGTATTACTTAATCCATCACCTGTACCAACGGTGGCTACATAGTTACCAGTTGTCTCAGTGCCTAATATGACCCCGTTGTCTTTGATAGACACCGCGCCTGCAGTTACCAAGAAATTATCTGCACTAAATGATGCAATACCTGCTACAGTGCTAGTAGCTAGATCAACGTTACTCTGTACGGTAGTCCAATGCGCTAGGGTTGATGGGTTATCAATATTAGCTATCAACAAATCGCCTGTACGTACCTGCTCCGTAAAGAATAGCCCGCCATTAGTTACAGACCATTGGAATCCTTGTAGAACGACACCTGTTCCCGGTGCCTCTAGGTTAGGGCTGTTTGTAGAGGCGTTGTATCCACCTTGGAATGACGATGCACCTGCAACCGCAGTGTCCACATAGGTTTTAACAGCGCCTAAAGCTGTCATAGGTATGTTCTCTAATGCAGTTTTCTTAACATCCTCCGCAGAATCAGAAAAAGTTATAAAATCACTCCCCGCAGCAGTATCAGCGGTAGCAGATTCAATAAAGTTAGATGCGCCAGCATAACGCACAGATATAGTTGGATTAACCGCTGTTGTTCCGGTTAGCACGATACCAGCGCCGGCGGTGGCACCTGTTACAGTACCTACAGTCGTGCTGTAACCAAAGCCGGTTACAAAAGCGTGTATCTGGTCAGCGGTAGCTAAAGCCGTCCCACCGTCTGCAATAGCTGCCGTAGTAGCCGCGACAGTAGGTGCACTCGCTGTTCCACCTATACTTATAGTAGTTGCACTACCTGAACCAACAGATACAACACCAGAAGATATAGAGCCTACATAATCAACAATCTGCTGTGCAGTCGCTAAATTATTATTACCCGCTACGATGGCTCCAGTTACAACGCTTATTGCTGGCACGGGGCCTGTACCGCTAGATATAGTAAGCTGGTTTGTGGTACCAGATGTTATACCTGTGATATCACCCTGTGAGGTTAGATCTACCCAGTTACCGCCAGAACGCAGCCACAATATGTCGTTACTAGTGTTGTAGTAGATCTGCCCATCCACAGGGGATGATGGCGCAGTCGCTAGTTTTTGCACGACCGCATTGCGCAGTTCGTTTTGTTTAAGATCAAGATTGTTTAAAAAATCCATTTTTTATTGTTTATTAGTTTAGAAAAGCTTTGCCTCCAAATGAGGCGTTGAATGTTATTGTCAATGTGTTTGTGTCGTTGTAAAATACATCTCCATATACAGTATTAAGTGCGGAGTCTGTAACTGATGCTGATGGGTATTTATTTAAGTTATGTGTTATCACCCAAGTCGCACTTGCAACGGACTGCGTAAACACGAAGTTTTTATCACCTCCGCCACCGCCGCCGCCTTCAGACGATGTATAACCAGCAAAGCCGTAATTTTTGTTGCTAATGATCTCACCATTTGCGCTTACCAAAGTAAATGCAGCATCGTAGAAGTCACCGGTTTGATCCCGTGCACTAAACTGCTCTAGTGTGTATATCCCGAAGTTGTTTGGGTTATCCAATCTAGCAAGTACAATCTGCTTACCTATTAACGTAGTCATAAAGGTAGATGCCACATCTCCTGTAACCGAATCGTTACTAAAAACAAGTGCGGTTATGGCCGAGAAAGGTGTGTTTGCACCAGCCATATTAGGGAAACTCACTGTTCCACCCTGTCTACCGCCAGTTGTTTGGAATTTAAAGTTGTTCTGGCCAACAATAGTTACTTGCCCGGTGTTGTTCATCCAATCAGTGACATCACTCAGCTTAAAGTTCTTGGTAATAATCCCAGCGGAATCTGTACCTATAACTTTGTCTGTGCTGGAGACATCACTATCTAATGCGTATGTGCTTATTCTAGCCATTTGTGTTTATTAAAAGTTTATCCAATTTGTACCGTTGTATTGATATGCTTACACCTGCTCCATTAAAATTTTGTAATCAACACCATTAATTTTTACAGTCCAAGTATGGGTGGCGTTGCCAGCCTCCGCGGTTACTGTGCCCGCTTCTGTGACCGTGCTACCTACAACAAATTGGTTGTCTGCCGTAGCTGTTGCGCTTCTTCCTAACATAATGCTTCCATCAAAGTTGCCCGAATTTGTGGCCGTACCAATTGCGGTATTCCCGTCACCCGTTGTGTTAGTTCTTAATGAATCCGTTCCCACCGCAACATTATACCCCGCGTATTGAGCTTGGGCTAATGATTGAGAGCCAATAGCAGTATTCCCAACCCCTCCTAAACTTGCTTTTAAAGATTGATAACCTACTGCTGTATTTTCCCCAAAGGTAGTATTGAGTGATAATGCTTCATTACCTATTGCGGTGTTTCTTATTGCTGTTGTGTTTGCTGTTAAAGCATCACCTCCAAAAGCGGTGTTACTCGCTAAAGAACCACCGCCATTATTTATAACACTACCATCATCTCTAACCTTCAACATATCCGTCCCCGCGCTATTTTGAACGAGCAACGCAGTTGTTGCTGAGGTTGCGCCCGAGCCTTTGACGTGGAGTTTAGCTGTTGGTGTGACTGCATTTACGCCGATTCCAGTGGGTGTAATTCTAATATTATTGCCACCGCTGGACGCACTTGCTAAATATAAAACATTGGTTGCGGCTGCGTCAATAAACCCATTTACTCTTGACTCATTACCAATACGTATTCCGAAATTTGCAGCACTTCTTTGAATAGTTAAAGTACCGCTTAAATTTAAAATAGAGTCATCACCAACTTTAAGCATATCATCCCCATCAGAGTTCTGCACTAATAATGCGGTTGTTGTGGCGTCGTTGCCCGAGCCTTTGACTTGCAAGCGGGCGGTTGGTGTAGTTTCTCCGATGCCTACGAATTGGTCATTTGCACCAGTAATGCGCATTGCTTCGCTATAAGCGGAGCCGTCCCAAGTTTTAAAATCAATAATATTGTATGCGCTCAAATGGGCTTGGTTACCTAATCGTAAAGATTTGCCACTGTTATTTTCAGCATATAACAAGGGGCTCGTAGTTGATGCGTCTATTTTTAATTGTCGCATTTGAATAAGTCCGTCATCCGCTACCTTTAGCATATCCGTCCCCGCACTATTCTGCACCAACAAAGAGGTGGTCGCACTTGTCGCTCCGCTGCCCTTAACGTGTAGCCTTGCGGTTGGGGTAACATCCCCAATACCCGTGCTTCCGTCTTGCAGTATTGAAAAGCGCTTGGTGCCTTGGCTGGTGTTAACTCCGTCATTTATTTGAAAGTTATTCCCATTAGTACCAACAGCAAATTCATTGTTCGTGTTACCTTTAAGAACAATTTGACCATTACCAGAATCGGAGCTTACTGAAAAACGAACTACACCCAAACGACTGACTGTTAATGGCGATGAACTTGCGGAATTGATATTATGTGTCGTATTCGTAGTGCTGTTGCCAATAATCAATCCGTTATCGTCAGTAATTTTTAAAGAATCATTTCCATCCGAATTCTGCACCAACAAAGAGGTGGTTCCGCTTGTCGCTCCGCTGCCTTTGATGCCTAATCTCGCTCCTAAATCACTTGCGGTTCCAAAATTCCAACTCCCCGTGGCGCTGTAATTACCTTGAAAGAATTGACCTTGATGTATGTAGTGACTTGTAGAACTGCCGAGATATAAATCTCTACTATCATTTGCTTTTAAAAGAGTCTCACCATTTGAGTTTTGAATTAATAAAGCAGCTGTGGCCGATGTAGTGCCTTCACCTACAATAGTAGTCGCACCGCCAATCTGCAGCGCGCTATTACTCAACTGCAATATTGTATCCGTGCCCTCACCCGTAGAGATGGCCTTCAGCGTTCCGTCTAACGGTTCGTTGTCACCAACCTTTAATAATCCGTCAAATGTAGTTGCCGGCGTTAGCCCGCTTAATGATGTACCCATGTTAATTCCAAGTTTGTACTGTTAGTTGTCCCCATGTGACTGGGGCTATGGCTTGCCACTGCGTATTGTTAAAGATGCTCTCCTCTATACTGGCTGTTGCAGTACTAGATGCTGTTACAGAATCTAATACGTTTGTTGCTGTTTGTTGTACTCTTATAAATTGATTAGCGTCTGTGCTTACCAATGTGTATGTTGCTGCATCTGCACCGGGTATGTCTATCCATACGTTACCTATGGCACTTCTCTGCCACTGCCACGTTGTAATCGGTGTTGGTGATCCCGTAACACCACCCGCGATAGCACCCAATGTGTACCAAACCTTCGCTACACCTGTAATAACTGGTGGGGATGTGATAACAGGATCCGTGGAGCCTTCTGGTATAACCACCAAAGCACCTGCGTTAGATACTACTACTTCAAACACGCTACCGTCTTCTGATATGAGGCCTATGGACTCAAAAGGACCATCTGACGACTCCGTTATATCATATGTAGCGTAACCGTAGATATGTTCTGCAAGGATGCTGTTATTGGCCTCTATGAGCGTTAAACTAGCATCGTAAAACCCCGCTTCACCCACTCTAGGGGTAAACGCAGTTAACTTATATATACCAAAACTGTTTAAAGACGCTAAATCAGCTAAAATAACATATTTACCCACCAATGTAAGTAAATAAGTAGTCATCGTAGACCCTGCACGCGTACTGTCACTAAAAACAAGGGTTGTAATGGCACTAAACTCTGTACCGGCACCCTCAAAAGCAGGGAAACTTATAGTACCGACCTCTCTACCGGCACGTTCATCGGCTTGGAACATGTAATTGCTCTGTCCTACGATGCCAATAGCACTGTCACTGTTTATCCAGCCTGCAATACCACCAAATGTAAAGTTCTTAGTCACATCACCGGTTGAATTGGTACCTATAACCTTGTCTCCATACTCTGGGGTCGCGTCAATTGCATACGTACTTATTCTAGCCATGTAACATGCTTATGTTTTATAGTTCTGACCACTCTCTTTCTTAGTGCCTTCACCATCATTTCCTCTATTCTGCGCGGGGGATTCCCATCGACCATCCTTATGGTCATAATCCTTACCCTTTGCTGACGCAGGATTCGCTCTAGCCTCACGCTGTGCATGCGCTTTCTTAGCTCTCCTAGCAGGAGTCTTAGCAAACGCTAAATCCCTTGCAGCTTTATCACGCCTCGCCTGTGGGCTTAACTTCTGTGCCATTACATTATATATTAAAAGGTCATACACGTATGATCACGCACGCTGTGAGTAACCTAAAAGTGTGACGATAGAGTGCTACTATATAATATAACTACCTACTGTCACTGTTTTAAGAACAGACCTTTCCGATAGGAAAAAAATTTTAAAAAAAACTAACCCTGAAAATATTTTGTGATAAAAATAGAGGTTGAGTGTAACAATACTACATTTTCACAGTATACCCTAAACGGGAAATCGTTTTCTTTTACCCACCCCTGTTCCACATCCTGGTTTTACGTTTTACGTTTTGCCTTTACCTGTTCATTTCCTGTGTTCTGTTTAGCTATTCTGTATATTGTTTACGTTCTACGTTCACCGTTTCATGCAAGATCTACACGACACCACATCGATA